>JAAHTH010001693.1_pt1 | contig 18448 bp, 37 predicted proteins | sample 6116091 | NCBI WGS metagenome assembly JAAHTH01 (sample SAMN13939990, study PRJNA603662) | sponge metagenome | isolation source: marine sponge | host: Mycale hentscheli | place: New Zealand | collected 2006 | reverse complement strand
GTATACCATCAATCCAAGGTATATTATGTACTGTATTAATTAGTTCAGATGTTATCGTCACTTTTTTTTCCTACGAGTAGTTTTTCTTTTCTTCTTAGTAGTTTTCTTTTTCTTTTTACCTCCTGGTTTTATTTTACCAGAACATACTGCTGATGCATACATATTAGCATATGCTGATGGATATACATCAAACTTTCTTTTTGCTGCTGCTTTACCTTTTGGACAAAGCTTTGCCATTATGGTCTTCTTGCTTGATTACGTCTAGCCATACCTGGAATCATCTTAGAAGTACTACCACCATTTTTCTTTTTAACTAAGCCACCAGCTTTAGCTGCATACTTAGACTTCATAGGTGTACCACCCATCTTAGCTCCGTATTTACTTTTCATTCCTGCCATAACTTTTCCTCCTGTATTATTTGTTTTAATTGTAAGTTTCTTTAATTGTTTTGATACATCTCCAAATTGGTCTTGTAAAACTTTTTTTACTTTTTTATTTATTTTATTTTTTTTATTTTCTTTTTTAGTTTTTCCTGACATTCTTTTTTCCCTTATATAAATTATTAAAAGTTATTTCTGGGTCAGTATAACTATCATGTATCTCTGCTGCATGTATATGCTGACTTGGTATAAAGTCTGGAGGTCCTTCTCCAGTTACCCATAAAGCAGGGCTTGTTACTCTAACTCTATTATTAGGTAATGATACTATATTACCTGTCCATTTACCTGCATCAATTAATTGCATTACATGATTTTGTTTATGTTGTGCTGGACAATCACTTATATCACTATCAGTAAAATCAACTGTAAACATATAACGAGCTTTATAAAATTCATTATCTATCTTACACATCCAAGGACTAGCTGTTAATAAATCTAGCTTAACTACAGTATGTGTTCTTGATGAACAATCCCAAGGCTGTGCTAAATGAGTATCCATTCTTTCTGGTATCTCTTCTAATATCTCATCAGCTATTAATGCTGTGATTGGCATCCTTGCCCACATTGCACCACCATGAACATTAGGTTCATCTTCTATTCCAGTAAACATTACTTGGAAACTTAAACATCTATCTGGTATTGTATTAACTGCAAAAGCAATTCCATGTAATACTTCACCATGATAATCTAGATGATTATGTGTAAACTCTTTTCTTACCCAACATTTAAAATGTGGTATGTTACTAATTAAATAAGACAACTAACATTTCCATCTACGTCTTGCTTGTCTTAATCTTGAGTTAGGGTCTTTAGCTGCCTTTGGAAACTTCTTCATTTGTCCTGCAGACCTAGCACAAAAACTCTTTCTTCTTTTAGCATCCTTACTGCCTTTCTTTACTTTACCTGTAACAGCAGTTTTTAATTTACTACCAGGATTATTTTTTCTATATTTAGCTACACCTTTAGCAGTCATACCTGCACCTGACTTAGTAGGTCTTTTATCACCACTCTTAATCGACATGCCTTTCATGCCTTTACCTTTAATCTTTTTTTTCTTAGGCATTTAAAAACCTTTATATAAACTTGATACTAAAGAACCACCTTTTGATTTTTCAAGTATACTTTTACGTAGTGGTTTACCTTTTATTAATTTATTATTTTCATAAACTCTTTTAACTACTAATCTTGGGTTAGGGTCTGAACTTTTTTTTCTTTTATTTACATAATCAAAACTTTTTTTAAATGTTTTTGTATCTTTTATTAAATTTTTAGCTTCTGTTAAATTTTTAGCTTTTACAGTAGCAGTATTTAAACCACCAGAAGTAGTCTGACCTACTTTTTTACCATAGCTTCCAATCTTAGCACTACTATGACTAAAATCTATTTTATAATTTTTTAATCTTGTACTAGCACCACCAGTAAAACCAGCATCAGATAATCTTTTACCTAAAGGGTCTATTTGTTTTATTTTTATATCAGACATTTTCTATTTTAGATTCTTCTTTTACTTGAGCTTCAATAGTACCTTGTACTTGAGGTCCTTTTCTAGCTGCACCATAACCTTGTCCGGTTGGTCTACCTACAATATTATTTAAATCATATTTCTTTCCGGTTCTGCCTTGACCACCTTCTATAATTGTTTTACCTACAAATTGTCCCATTAGTTACATCCTCCATAAATTGAAGCAACAAGCTTATTACCTATGCTGCCACCTTGTTTAGCTCTTATTGTTTTTCTTTTTTGATTTTTTATTTTAATATTTCTTATTGGTTTTTGTTTAACTTTTACTTCTTGTAAAAACCTTTTATCTACAGCTCTCTCAAGTTTTTTACCCCTTAAACCATCCTCATAAAGTTCTTCTTCAATTTGTTCTTTAATTTTATCATTATCAATATTATCCATTATTTAATCCTTATCATAAAAAGATTGTACAAATTGATTACCATTATTAGAAACTTTACCACCATATAACTGATAGGCCATGCCTCCACCTTTCTTATTCATAACTTTACCACCTTGTTTTTTAAATCCCATGTTATTTCTTACTCCTGTAGGTAGCTTGCTTAAACCTATACCTTTATTACCTGCAGGTATATCTTTTAAATTTTTCATATTATTGCCTCTTGTTACTTGTAAATTTATATTACTTCTACTAATACTCATTAGTCTGAACCTTTAACTACTGGTGTTGGGCCACCTAATGGATTAGCAGGACTTTGCATATCATCTCTTCTAGTTCTTCTAGATTGATTTCTTAATGCATTAATTGAACCTTGAAACTTTTGTTCCATTGTAGGAACTAAAGAAAAGTTCTTCATGAATATCATTGACTCTACCATACATGCATCAAATAAAGCATTATAACAAAACTCGCTAAAATAGTTTGATGTGGTAGCACTTGTTCCTGTAGCACTAGATAATGCTAAAGGTCTTTTTGTAGTTTGTATCTCACCAGTTAATGCTGAAGCTGGTGTAGGTACTACATAAATTTCTGTGTTATTTTTTCTTGAATAGTATCTTGGTGTTCCTGTTGATGCACTTGCATGAGGAAAATAATCTATTGCATATTCGTATGTTCGTTGTAGTAATGGTGTTATATTAGATGAAGCACTTGTTTTATAGTTTACATTTCTAACTACTAATGTACCTTCTGGTACTGTTACTATAGGGTCTCCTGCAGTAAAACTAAAACTAGAATAATTATCTAAACCAAAATCATCTAGTTCTTTCATTAATCTACTTTCAGCTCTTTCTACAATATTAGATATTTGTGATTCATATTCACTAGAATCATTCTCTGTAGTATTTATTAAATCTGTTTTTAAAAACGAATACGAGGGCATGTATTATCCTAATACTAATGTAATAGCTGCAGCACTGGCTGGAGCAGAAACACTAATTGTACCTTTAGTTCTTAATCCCATCTCTCCTATATAGATATCTGAGGTACCACTAGCCGGTACTTTACATTTTATAATGCTTGAACCAGAGGCATCTTGAACATCAAAAGTTCCAGCAGTTGGTGAGTATGCATGAAGTGCTACTATTCTTGGGCCTAATAAAGATGTTACTTTATCACTACCAGAAACGTATACTGCTTTAAAGTTGTTTGCCATTTTAATTCCTTAATGTTAGTATAGGAAGGCAGAGTAACTCATACCTTCCCATAATTTTATTAGACTCCTGGGTTTCCTATATACCCTCGCCAGTCAGACACACCAAAAGAATATCTTTCTCTTGCTTTAAATCTGATGTTTCCGGTATCGAAATCAGGTTCCATTTTAGTTTGTAAAGGTGTTCTAGTGAACATCTTAGTACCATTTGGAACGTCAGTTTTTATGAAATACGCATCTGGGTCATTAAATCTTCTGTTTACAAAGAAACCATTAGGAACTAGTCCCATGTTCTTTAAACTGTTGATGTCATTGTCTGCACTTCCAGTTGTACCTGGGGTGTTTAAAATTACATCAGCAACGAAGATTAATTCGTTAGGTACGTGTAATGATACTGCTCCTGCTCCAATCAAAATACCTCTATCATCTTTAAGTTGTTGTACTTGTATTAAAGATGTTTCAAGTGTAGTTTGAGATAAGTCAGCATTAGTGCCATTGTTTGCATAATTGCTTTGTGTTCCACCAACAACTACTGGGTGAGCAGTGCTTATAAAAGCCTGTCCATCACCAATAGCAGTAGCACCAGCAGTAAAAGCATTATTGAAAACTGAAGCAGCTTTCTGTTGCTTTGTATTTGCCATTGCTCTTGCTAAACCTTTTGCTCTTAACTTTGAAAAAGTGTCATAGAGGTTGTCCTCCATTGCTTCTTCTGTAATTGCAAAAGCAAGTGCGATTGTTTCATTTTGATATCTAGCGACATAACTTTCGCTTGCATTATCAAAAGATACAGCAGCACCTTCTAGTTTAGTTGGGGCAGTACCAAATCCTGTAAAGAGGACTTCCTCTTCAAAAGACCTGTCTGAGTTCTCTACATCATATAGAGGCTCATGTTCGTTGTTAACTTCTCCGTACTCCATTCCAAAGACTGCATTCAATCCAGGAAGGAGCTCTTTACTAATAGCAGCTCTATTTATAGCCATTTTATATTATCCTTTCCTAGTTGTTATGCGACTGAAACTTGAGATAGTACCGACTGTGACCTGTGCATATTAATATAACACTCCACAATTGGAAACGCATCTGCTTGACTTACATTACCATTAACAGAATCTCCATCTATATCTTTTCTTCCCACAACTCTAATTTGTGCGCCAGTTGATGTATCAGCAGCAATCGCTGTTCCATTAATAGCATGTGAAGATTGTCCAGTTAGAGTACTACCTGCTGATGCTGTAACAGCAAAGTTTGTAACTATGCATATTCTACCATCAGATAAGATTGAATCAGACTGAACATAATATGTTTGTGCAGGGTCTGTAATGACATGAAGTTTAACATCAGAAACACTAGTTCCTCCAGGGTAAAACCTGGAAAATTTAGGTTCTCCATTTTGTACATATTGACATCCTTGAAACACACCTGTTATTTTACATTTATTAGTTGGAACAGGTGTAATAGTTCCGGCATCTTCAATAACAACTGCATCACCAGCAAATATATTATTAGGAATTAAACTTACTATTCCTACATTTGCATTCGATACAGGTTGTACAATTTGTCCGTATCCTTCCGTATTCGGCTGACCATCTCTTTTTCGAGCAGGGAGAAAACCAAATGGGTTTTTAACTGTAGCCATAATAATTCTCCTTAATTAAAAAAAAGTTGATTAAAAAATTAATCCTGAAACGAAGGTCTTCTTCCTTTCGTAACAGAACTCTTACTTGTATTACTTATAGGCATCTGAGAAGTTGATTGATTCATTAATTGTTGATTAACAGCATCCATCATCTGACCAGACTTCTTTAAGTAATGTGCTTTTTTCGCTTCTAGTTTAAACGTAGGTATTTTACCTAATGCTAAGTCTCCACGACAGACTACACCAGCATAGCGACCTTCCTTCCTTACGATAGAAGTTGCTCCCATTTCAGGTACCTCCTCTGGAGTCACAAATTCCCAGCCTTGTTGTTGTTTCTTACCGATATTTTGATAATCTTCTTTATCTTTTAAATCGATACGAAGCCAGCCCAAGGTCATGCCTGAATTTTTAAACTTCTCAGTAACTACATCAGGGATATTAGTTATAGAGGGTTCTTCAAATACATAATCTTTTTGTGCTCTTTCGTTGGTTTCTCTGGTTTGAGAACTACGTACATTATTTCGTGTCATTATTTACCTCCACGTTGCATATTAATTGTTGTATAGTCACCTTCAGATTTAGTTACCTTCATCTTTTCGGCAGCATACTGTTCAAGTGGTATTCCCCATTTACTAGCAAGTCGAACATCCTCTTGAGATAATTTAACTTTCTTTGGGTTAGGAGAGGAACGTGACCCTCCTGCAACTACTTGAGATGGTGATGACGTACCATCAGTGCGTTCTGTTTGTGCTGGCTTACTCTCAAATTTATTGGGAAAAGCTGCACGAATTCTATTATCAATTTCTGAATAAAAATCTTCATCCGTAGGATTATAACCTTCATTCTTTAACTCAGCATCTATTGCTAAAGCTGAAGCAGTCATAACATTATCTTTACCAAACCAATCATTATCTGCTTGCCAATCTATTGCTTTTTGGTCAGCTTGTACTGGTTGCTGTACTGGTTGTTGTACTTGCTTCTGTACTGGTTGTTGTGTAAATCTACTCTTTGTTGCTGCTACATTTTTTAAATCAGTTTGTGCTTCATTTAATGCTTCTTGTGCTTTTAATAATTTATCTTTATCTTGTGCTTCAAAAGCATCTGCATAAGAACTTCTAGCTAAATCTAATTTATCTTTTAATTGTTTTTCAGTAGCATCTAAATTTAATTTACTAACTTGATGAAACTCGTTTTCTTTTGTAGTGTAAGAACTTTTTAGTTGTTCATTTTGTTGAATGAGTTGATTTATCTGCTCATCTCGTTCTTTTCTTTGACGTATTAATTGTCTAATTCTTTTTTCTGCACCTTTGGTTTCAATACCATCTAATTCTTTTGGTGCTTCTTTAGCAGGTTCTTCTGCTTTAACTGGTTCTGGTTCAGGTTTTGCCTCAACCTTTTCTTTTTCTTCTACTTCAAATTCTACTTTATTATCTTCTTTATTTTCTGAGACTTCTATCTCACTCCACTTATCTTCCATTTTATTCTCCGTTGTGCACGAAACAAACGTATTACGTGCTTATTATTATTATACCACATTTTACAAGAAAATGCAACCTTTATTTACATATTTGTTAAATTAAATGTTGGGTCAAGATGTGTTGGGTCTTCAACCTTCATTATTATCTGGTCATCAAATAACAATAATAGTTTAATTCCTTTATAAAATAACTTTTGTCCGGCATGTTTACCATAACAAATGTAGTCATCTTCCTTACACCATGCTCCAGCAGGAAACTTTTCTTTATCTTTATAAGCTAAGTTACCTATCTTTAACACTCTACCAACTGTTGTTAAATAAGATATATCATCTTTAACACTTCCTGGTAATAATATACCACCTTTAGTTTTTTCCTTAATACTTATAGGTCTAACTAAAACATGATATCCTGGCAGTTCTGGTAATATATCTGGGTCTAACGTATCATCATCAGATATCCATGAACTGTTTTGCATTGCTTTGCCTAAAGCGACTTGTTGCATTAATCATCCTCCATTCTTCGTTTTATTATATGTTTTAAATTATTTTTACACCATTCTATACTTGTGATAGAACCAACCATTTGCCTATAATGAGGATAATCTTCAGCAGAACCATTACCTAATGTTTCCTTTAACTGAGAAATTTCCTCATCATAAGCTTTAAATACTTCGTCAAATATTTCCATACATTAAGCTGCGAAAGCAAATGCACCTGTTAACAATGTTGGTGCTCCACCCATCTCAGCAGCAATATCCCATGTACCTGTTTCATAACAAATAAATGCAATCTTACTACCAATAGTAAATAGATTTGTTGCATCATTAGCAGGTGTGAAAACTAATTGAGTTTCACCTGCTGTAGAAATATCAAATGTTACTTCATTACTATTTCTTGATTCAATAACAGAACCAGTTTTCCAAACATCACTACCGGCTGCATTAAAAGTTAAAGTATTAGTTCCACCAGTTGTATCTTTTGATTGAACATATACACAAACTGAACCTTCTACTGCTGCAGGTAAAGTTGCTGCTGCTGCTGCAGCTCCTGTGTAGTTTACTACATTTAATGCCATATCAGTTAAAGTAATTCCTGCACCAGTTGCTAAGTCATTAAGTGATAAACCAGTTAAGTCAGGCATACCTGAACTCATTCTAGTTGTTTCAACATCTGAACTCGAATCTCTAGTTGCAATTTGAAAACCTCTTGTAGACCTGACTGGTCCTTTAAAAGTTGTATTCGCCATTTTCTTCTCCTTTGTTACTCTACTGTCTTGGCAAGTCTGCTAGGTCAGTCAGTAGAAATTTATAAATCCTAGAAATTATTTATTTGATTTCTCAATAAAATTTAGTACGTCTTTGTCTTCTTTTTGTTCTACATCTGCTTGTTTCTTTGCAGAATCAAATAACATCTTTTGTTGTTCTAACTGTATCTTTTCTTCTTCAATAGATAGCTTAGTCATAACATCTAATTTCTTTAATGCTTCTCTACTTGTTCTATCATCTACAGACTTTTGTGCTTTAAAGTTTGTAGTAATACCTTTATGTTGAGCATCAATCATTTGAGCTTGACGTTTAATATCTAATCCTTGAGCTTCAATAGCTATCTTTGCATTTTCTTTTGCAGCATCTAATTTTAATTTTTCTTTTTCAAGTTCTACTTTTGCCTGCTCTAATGCTACTAGTTGTTGCTCTGGTGACATTTGTTTACCCATTGCCATATTAGCATTAAGAACTTCTTGAGCTGCTGCAGCCATAACAGCTTCTATTTGAGAAGGTTGTTGAGCTTGTTGAGGCATTTGCTCCATCATTAGTTTTGTTGTGCCACTCATTTGTTCTTGATATTTCATAAGAGTATGTTCCTGAATATTAGATTCTAATATAGGTTTTAATCTAGCCATAATAGGATTAGCTCCATTCATTGGGTCTGATAAATATGCCATCTTAACTTGAATGTGTGCATCATGATTTTGACCAGGAAAAGCTGAGATAGGTATACCTTTAGTTGCAGCAGCTATATCAGACACAGGGTCTAATGGTTGTGGTCTAGGTGCTGCTGGTAATATCTCTTCTATGTTAGGCATATTAGCAGCATTTAATATGGTTCTATTTAATGCTTCAAGATTAAACATACCTGGTGGTGATTGTTGTGCCATTTGTAATGCCATATTAGCTAACATCATTCTATGTGCATTACTTGGTATATTAGGGTCACTAACCGGTACAACATCTACAACACCATCAAAGTCTTTTCTAAATATTTCTCTACTTGCATTAGGAACATCATATGGATATTCTCCTGGTAGATAATCATAATCTATCTCTGCAATAATTTTAAATTCATCTCTTTGTGATTTATGTAATCTTTTATGAACACCAGAAAAGAACTTACTAGAAGCTTCTATTAAAGCCATAGTAGTTCCAACAGGTCCATAGGAGGCAGCATCAGAAACAATTTGTTCTGTACTGTCTGCAAACTTCTGACCAGCAGCAGTTACAAATCCAAGCATACTATATAGAACTGAGGAAGGCTCTTTATATGGGAGAGGAACTATAGCCTTTTGCAAATCTATACCAGTCGCTTCGACCTCCTTGAACTCACCAGGAGCAATAGGTTCGTTATCGCCTACCATTCTTACTCCTTTGGCCTTAAATCCTCCAGGTAAATTAGCAAACTGACCTGCATCTACTAAGCTACGCATAGCTGATGTGGCTGTTAATGTAAGATTACCTAAGAAGTGTATAAGACCTAACCCATAGAAACTAAACCCAGGTACAAATTTGTAATGAACAAAATGCATTCTCTTTTCTTTATTTGCATCTTTGGCTCTATAGTTTCTACGAATACTTAGTACCTGACGAGATTCCTCCTCTACTGTAATAATGTAAGGAGCAAACTCACCTTCTTCACATTCAGGGTCAGGAATGTCAAGATGTACGTGTTGTTCTAGTAATACATATTGTGGGTCACTATCTGCTGTTGGTGATATACCCATAATAGTATTTAATTTTTCTGATAAATTTGTTTGTGATGGATTAGAAGGTGTAGGTAAATTTACATCTGCATATATGCCAGCTTCAATATCTCTTTGCATATCTACAGGATTACGATAAATAACATGTGTATATCTATCTGCCTTCTTTAGATTAGAAGCATAATAAGAAACATAGAATTGGTCAATAGGTACAAACTCTGATACTGGTCTTTCTAGTCCGGCATCATAATATACTTTCTTAATTGCAGAACCTATTAATGGTAGATGAAATAACATTCTTTCAAACTCATCAAAGTATTCTGGCATCTGCTCAGTTATTTGATAGTTCATAAAGTTCTGAACTCTATTAGCTTGTTCTTGTTTTTCTACAGATTGATTTCCTAATATCTGTGCCTTTACTGGGCCACCAGCAGGAAATAATTCTTGTGAAGCTTTTGCTTGAAACTTAACAGCAGATTCAATTAATAGTGGATGCACTGCAGTACACGCACCTTCAAAAGGTTCTGTTGTATCTTCTAGTTTTAATCCTAGTAAATCAAATCCCCTTTCAAACATTGAATCCCATTCGCCTCTAGAATCTTTATCTGCTTGAAAATTATCAATAACAGTATTAGCAATATCATTTAACAAACCTTCTTCCATATCTTCTGCAAGATTAGTATAATATTCTTTTGCTGTTACTTCTTCTTCTATTCCTTCTTCACCAAAGTTTACTACAACCCCACCATCATTATCTAATTCAAAAGATACATTCTCATCTTCTGGTACTGTAGCATTTATATTTACTACATTGGTTGATTCTTCTTTTTTGTCGAATGGATTTTTTTCTATCGCCATTATAGTCCCTCTATATAATTATGTACGTAACCACCTTTTTTAAATTTAAAATCAGTGGCTTTTCCCATTGTTGGTTTCTTTGCTAAAACTAATGGTCCTACCTGTACTACTTCCTCTGCATTTAATACTGGTAAACCTGTAGCTCTATCATAAAAATAACTTGCTCGTTGTGGATTATATCCTACTTGAATATAATCAGACTCTCCTTTTTTAATTTGTTCTAATATTTCTGATGCTCTATTATAAGTATTATCTACTGGTACATTTTTAAAAGTTCCTTCCATACCTGCAAAAGGACTTTTAGCTCCTCCTTGTGCTACTTTTAAAGATGCTTTAATAGGGTAATCCATATCTGGTGTATGAAAGTCTACATTTTTTAAAACAGCAGTTTGACCATAACCAATTACTTTTCCTGGTCTTCCTTTAGCTTTTCCTAAATTATGTATAGTTGGTACCCATGTATCATAACTATTATATGAAGGAATATCTAATCTATTAGAAACTCTTTTACCATCTAAATTTTCTAAAGCTATATCTTTACCTATAATTTTATTAGTAGCTTTTGTTCCAACTACTGCTTCAATTCTTTTTAGTGATGGCACAACAGGCATCTCTTCAAACATACGAACAGGATTAATTTTATTTACCTCTTCATCCCATTTTATTTTAGTTATTTTTCCTTTTTCTAAATCTTTAGCTAGAGTTTTTAATTTATTAGGTTGAACATACCTTTGTGTTTTTGGTAATTTATATGCCTTTCTTATTCCTTCTAATGTTAATTTTGTTTCATCTACTTTTGACATACCTACTTTTAAACCTGCTTTAATTATTGCTTTTGGAGCTCTAACTGCTGTTCCTAAAATTGGTACAGCTCCTATTGCTGACATTGCAGTTAATAATCCTTTAATAGCAGCTTGACCATAATTACCTTCTTTGAATGCTTCTTTTGTTTCTCCAGCATACTTTGGTATCTCAGCTGCTGATATAGCTTCACCAACAACAGGTGTAACTCCAGCAACAAGTTGTTGTCCTAAAGATAATTTTTCAAATCGTTCAAGTAAACTTGTTCCTAAATTATCTAATTCAAATCCAGCTTCTTCATCTGTAATACTTTTTTGTGGCTTAACTACAGCAACTTCAGGCTTTGGAGTCTCTACTATCTCAGGCCTTGGAGTTTCTACAGCTAAAGTTTTATATAATTCATTTTGATTCATTTTTTTCTCTTATATACATTATACCACTAAACTCGCCAATATGCAACCCTTTTTTTACTTTTATTTTCTTCTTCCATATATGGGTCATCTGGATGCGTTAATCTCCAAGATTCTTTCATGTAATGTATGGCCATTGTCATTGCATCAACTTGGTCATCATGAGCCGAGTTTGGAAACTGTAAAATCTCTGTGTATAAATCATCAGACCATTTTTTATTTTTAGGTAGCCACACTCTACCTGCTTCAATCATTGGTGATGCTGCATACACTCTGGATACTTTATCTTTGTCTGGTACATAATCTTGCACTGGTAATCCAGCTCTACGCATATCTTGTATTAAAGATTGACCAGATGCTTTCTTTTCTATGATACATACATCAGGATTAAATTCATCATAAAGCATTTGTGCTATTCGTCTTAGTTCTGGATATTCATATCTGCCTCGCATGTTTCCTAATAGAATTATATTTGAAACATAATCTTCATATCCATGTTCGTTCTCTTCAAATCTAGAAAAGATACCCCAGGTTTGTATCACACTATAGTCGGCAGTAGTTCTTGTAGAGAAAGCAGTATCATATGTTTGAATAATAAAATCACATGCTGGTGGTTCATCATACTCCCACCACTGTAACCATTTCTTTTTTATTAGGCCACCTTCATCAGGTGTTGGGTCCTGCATATATAATGCATTCCAGTACCTTGCACCATTAGAGGCTCTGATTTCTTGTTCATCAATCTTTAATGATTCATCTGTTTTCCATTCAGGAAAGTAACTACCACCTACAGGCAACTTTAATAACTCGGCACTGGCTTCATCTAGCCATGCAGGTATTCTTACTACTTCCCAAGGTAGGATAGTTGAAAATTCTGATTGTTGTTTTAATAACCATCCACATAAATCATCATAATGATATCTTGTATTAATAATTAAGATAGAACCATTAGGCATAATACGTGTTCTTAGTCCTGCAGGGTACCATTCTTTTACATATCGTCTTCCTGCTTCTGAGTATGAGTCTTCTTCAGACATCACATCATCAAGAATAGCTATGTGTGCTCCTCTTCCTGCGATTTGACTCTTAACTCCGGCTGCATAGTAGCTGCCTCCTTTGTTTGTCTTCCATTTTCCTGCTGCTCTAACGTCTGTCCTAAGAGAAACACCTGTAAATACGTCTTGAAAAGACTTAGTTGATACAATATCTCTAACAGACCTACCGAAATCGCTAGAAAGCTGGTCGCTATGACTGACTGTAAGTATTTCATGTGCTGGATTCCTTCCAATATACCAAGCTGGGAACAATTTAGAACAGATAACAGACTTAGAACTCCTGGGAGGCAAGAATACCATCAGCCTTTTTATAGTTCCTTCTTCTAATTGTTTTAATTTCTCTGATATTACTTCTATATGTTTACCCATTTGCCAGTCAGAGACTAGTGTAGGGGCAAATAAACGTACAAATGTAAGGAAATCATGCTTAGAGTAGTGCTTTATAGTGTTGTCCCACTTGTTTTTATAATTAATTACCTCTTCCATAATATTATTATACCATACTTTAACAGAAAAGGCAACTAAAATTATGCCTTTATAGGTTTATATATAATATATATAATATATATAATATATATACTATATAATTTCAAGTAGTATATTAAAATAAATATAATAATAATAACTATAATAATAATTATAATATATTTATAATACTATATAAACTATATAGACTCGGCTTTGTCTATAGACCCTCAGATTTTTGTGCATATGTTTCACCTGGATATATATATATAGAAAAATGCAGATTTTTTGCCTGTACCCTTGCAATATTATATTTATAGTTTCTCAAATCTCAAAAAACTATAGTTAGTTTATGGCGTCTATAAAATTATATAGGTCTATATAGGTAGGTGTAGTTGTTCTGCTTGTTTGTATAATATAGAAAAAGCCCCATAATCTAAGCAGTTCCTTTAGAATTATATAGGCCTCATGGTCTAGTCATTCTGTCAATAAAATGACTAAATAATTATATATGACTATATTAGTGTCAATATTTTGAGCGCTGCGCTTTGCAATATTATTGCATTTAATTATTCATTATAGGTTTTTCCTATATATATTATAGGCTATGTTTTTTATTGTATATTTTTATATAAAAGTGTGATATTTTTGAAGTATTCAAAAATTAATAACAAAAGAGGTTTACCTATGACTAATACAATAAAAAAAGATAAATACCAACAGCAAGAAGATTTACTGAAAAAATTAAAGCAAAGACTTGAAGATTGTTGGTCAGGTGCAAGCCAAGTTTTAGAAGAGTTAGACGATTTTTATTTTGATGTTGTTCATGATAAAAGACTAAATGAAAGAACGAAAGAAAAGTTAGAAGATTTTTTTGATTATCAACTAGCAGATATAAAAGATAAGGCCATGGATATTCAAGACGAATCACAACAGGCTATTGATAGTTTTGAGGAAGATTTTAATTTAACAAGCGAGGTTTAAAATGAATATTACAAAAAATAAAGATAAAGATACTATTTATCAAGTTAATAAAACTGATTCACTTGTGACTTTTGAGGGTCACAATTATAATATAGATGACCATATTACGGCCAAAAGGTTAATTTGTATGCTAATTGATAAATGTATTGATAGTGATAATTTAATAGATGATTATAAAACATTGTTAAAAAATAAAGAAGAGTCGCATAATGAATGCAGAAAAACTAACGTAAAATTAAGAGATAATAACAAACAATTAGAGCGAGACCTTAGACAATCTGATAATAATCTTGGCGAATGTTTAGACAATATAAAAGCAATAGAAAAAGAAAAGAATAAAATAGAAGATTCTATTAAGATATTTTTTAGATTAAATGAAAAGATTATTAAATAATATAAATTTTATTGTAGCCCTATAAATATTTATAGGGTTATAATAAGACTTATTAACATAACAAAAGAGGCGCACCATGATAAAAGAATATAAAAAATATATAGAAGATTTAGAAAAGAAAATAGATTATTTAGAGAAATTAGATAGAAAATATTTCTTAGAGGTTATAAAATTAAACGGTAAAATAATTAATTATGAAACTAATTATATAGAATATTCTAAATATGAAGAGTTACAAAATGATTATATTAATGTAATACAAATTTTAAATAATAAAAATAGAGGTGTAAAATGAAAGTAAGATTTACAAGGATATCCAAAAATAATAAAATTGGTTTAATGCCAGTAACAACTAGCGAGGCCAGTAGTTGCCCTAGTTCTTGCCCTTTAAAAGATAAAAATATTTGCTATGCAAAAAAGGGAAAAATGAGAATGATTTGGAACGAAGTAGACACTGGAATAAGTGGAAGGCATAAAACAAAATTTAATAATGATTATGATAGTTTTATAAAAGAGATTCATAAGCTACCAAAGGGTACAATTTGGCGACACAATCAAGCAGGCGACCTTGCGCATACTGGTGACAATGAAAGTATTGATTTTGATTTATTAAAAAGATTAGTAAAGGCCAATAGAGGAAAAAATGGCTTTACCTATACCCATAAAACAAAAGAAGTTAATAATTTTGATAAAATAAAATATGCAAATGATAACGGCTTTACTATTAATCTATCTGCTAATGATTTAAAACATGCAGATGACTTAAAACAATATGATTTACCTATTGCCACTATAGTTGGCACTAAACCAGTTAATAAAACACCTGAAGGATATAAAATAAAAATGTGTCCAAATCAAAAGAATAAAGCTAATAAGTGTGAATTGTGTCAATGGTGTAGTAAAAAAGATAGAAAGTTTATAGTTGGCTTTTTAAAAGATTAATAAAGAGGTATAAAATGAAAAAGATTAGAAGTAATAAATATAATCTATTAAACTATTTTATATATGATAAAAAATATTTAAGTAAAGCCTATATAAAACACGTTGAAAAGTTTTTGGAGTCTATAGGAAAAACTAATAGTAGATATAGATATAATAAAAATAACAGTAATGTATATTAATAATATAAATAATAATTAAAAAATAGGAGATAAAAAAAATGAAGATAAAAGATATAAAAAAGTTTATAGAAGTTGCTCATAATAAAGAAATACCTAAAGATGTAGAGGAATTCTTTAAACAAAATAGAAAGGGAGTTACTATAGAAGATATGGACTTCATACATTTTGTAAGAGCAATGATAAAAGAGGCTAGAGAATAGCCTTTAGTGGAGGGTGTCTAGCGAGGTCAGGTGATTAGTAAAAGGACTTGCAAGCCGAGAGTTATATCTCACTAAGTGTACTGGCATAGGCCGTTCCTAGAGTAATAAAAGATAATCCCTTGGAGTTATAACCAAGGTGTCTAGGTAGGAATTATAACTTCCTAAAGATTGGTGCAAAGCCTTTACCCTCCACTAAGGGCTATAAAATTAATAACAATAGGAGATATAGATGAACATAACTTTACAAAGATTAAAAAATGCAGTAAAAGATATTAAGTTAGAATGGTATGAGGGTAATGATAGCCATAGCACAGCAGAGTATAGAGGTGCGTGTGAATCACTTGATATGTTAGTAACACACTTTCAAGAATTAGATGACTTTACAAAATGGAAAAAGGAAAAAAGAAATGGATAGAAAAGATTTTATACAGTTTAGAACATACATATATCAGGCCAAAAGAATATATGGTTTAGTAAGAATTAATAAAGAGTATGAGGAAGGAGAATATATCAGGCTAAATAAAAAAGATTTATTAGATAGACTTGATACGTATCACTTGGAGTATAAAGAGGATATGCCCTTAGATGTAAACACTTTTAAATTTTATACTAAAGATAAAAAAGTATTTTACTTTAATGATAAATGGTTAGGAAGACCAGAAGAAGTCTGGATAGATTAGGAGTAAAAAAGTGAATGAATACAAATACATAGAAGAACAAGTTAAGATAAGAGAAAATTATAAAAGTAATATAATAAGTTTAGAAGAAGGTATTGACAAGCTAATTGAACTAGGATATTCTTGGGAAGAGGCAAAGAAATTTTTAACTAAAACAATAGAGGAGATGTTGGCATGAGTAGATACAATGAAATAAATATAAAACACTTTGCAAATTTAGTGCAAGAAATAAATATATCTAAGTATACTCAAGAGGAGTATAAAGAGATAGTAGAAGAAATATATATGACTATCTTCAGGCATAATACTAATGGAGAATATGTTATAGAAACTATGCCTAATGAGGAAAGTAATTGGAAAGTATATGAGCCAACACAGACGAAGGAAGAGGCATTGAAGTTAATAAAAGAACGCAACAAACATGGAGGTAACTAATGAGTAAAACAAAAGAGGCGCTGATGGAAAAGGCTAACAAGGACTGGAATCTTATAGAAGAAAAGATGTGTGAAAGCAGTTCAATAGAAGAGGCTATCTATAAAGTTAATCAGATATTAGAAGAAGGTAAAATAGATTTACCTTTGGAGTGTGATAATGCAGATGAGTTAGCAGATGTAGTGCGTGACGAATGGGCTGATTGTTGGTCAGGCTATAGCTATGGAGGTTGCTAATGCAGATAGATAAATTAACTGATAAAGAACAATTAATAATAGATTTTATTAAAGATAATAAAGTAGATGTAGACGAAGTTATAGATGCTATTATAAAATATAATGGTATCATAGGTGTTGGCCTTGTTAGTTTACAAGAACATTTAGTATATGCAGTTAAGAAACATTTTAAACAAGAATCACTAGATAAAATAATGAATGGGTAAAACAATGACATCAGAAAATATAATAAGAAAAGAAGAATTACAAAAGCTAACTAACAGTGTAGTAAGAATGCGAAGGGAATTAGAAATAATACATAGCGCATTGACACAGTTAATAGATAAAGAGATACAAGATTTAGAAAATGAAGACCGATACTGGAATCAGCAAGCAGATGTAGAGAAGGAGAGAGCATGAAGTTAAGACCAATACAAATAAATATATTAGAACAAATGTTAAATGACCTTGAAAGAAAAGTAGAAGAAATGGAACAACAAGATTATATGACTTTTGATTTAGGTAAAGACTTACAAAGTATTTCTTATATGCTTGATATATTAAGAGAGGAGTTAAAAAAATGAATTATGTTTTTTATTTCTTTGGATTATCTTTATTTATATCTGGAGTAGGAATAGTAGCTGACACTGATTCAGATATATTATTATTTGTTGGAAGTGCCTCTATTGTTTTAGGTTTAGGAACACTTTATGTAGGAGGTAAAGCAGATGAATAACAATTTAACACCACAAGAACATTGGGAGTTACATCAAGGTGTATGGAATGCCATAGGCTGTAACATGAAAGTTATAGAACAAGATGAAACAACCATAAGGTATATAGATTTAAATAGTAAAAGACATAAAGGTTTTTATAATAAATATACCTATACATCTGATGATAAACACCCATACTTAATAACTGTAGGAGTACACCATGAGTGAACAATGTAATGAATGTCAAACAACTGATGAAGATTTATATTATTATTGGCATGGAGATATAGAAGAGGATTATGACATGGGGGATAATGATTGTATGTGTGAAAATTGTTTTTCAAAAATACCAACAATGGAGAAAGTTAATGGCTAAGTATACATTGTATGCAAAGAAAGTTTATTACTATCGTAAAGATATTAATGCTCAAGATAGTAAGAGTGCAGAGAAAAGAGGTGCTGACTATGAAGCAGATGAT
>JAAHTH010001058.1_pt1 | contig 18458 bp, 23 predicted proteins | sample 6116091 | NCBI WGS metagenome assembly JAAHTH01 (sample SAMN13939990, study PRJNA603662) | sponge metagenome | isolation source: marine sponge | host: Mycale hentscheli | place: New Zealand | collected 2006 | reverse complement strand
GCACCATCTCTAATCATCAAACGACGAAGGTGGAATACAAATGAATTAAAGAGTTTGTTCTTAGTTGGTGCTGTAGTTTCTTGATACTTGAGTATAATTGATAGATCTTTACCACGTAAGTCAGTAGCTCCCTTTTGTCCCCCAGCACTAAATCCACGACCAAAGCAGAAGTTCTCCAAATATGCTTGGAAAGATTGTGGATTGATCTCAGCATTATCCAGTGCCTTTTCAAGTTCATAAATATGGAAGGCATCAATAGAGTTACGAGTAGCAATCTTCTTTGTAGAAATTTCACGACTCGGTACTCTCTTTCCATCAATGACATACTGAACACTTGATAAGAAATCAATAATTCCAGTATGATCAGAACGATCATTTAATAGACAAGTATCGGCATCATCTTTAGTAGATGCTGCTGAAAGATTAGCATCAGAACCCTTAATAGCATATCCACCATGACCACAAATCTGCTCAGCACTATTATATACTGTCGAATCTTGGGGAACAACAACAAGAGATTTCGCACGAGAATTATTTGCAAAGATTGGAATATTAGTTTGACGATCACTCGCAAGGATACTGTGCTTGTAATTAGTCCATGAATGAATATCAAACTCAATAGCTTTACCTTCTCTAACTTTTTGAACCATACCACGTTCATAACCAGCATCTAACTGAACTTGTGACACCACAAGATTCACATTAGATAAAGTATATGTAGCATCATACGAAGATACTCCAGAACAAGCAACAGAATACATGGCCCATTGTTCAGATCCAAGATTAACACCAGTAGCAGTATCATTCTGAACAGAAGCAGTAAGAGTTACTTCAATTAATCCATCACCACCATCAGCAGCAGTAGAAAGATTAATACTTGAAATATTCGCATGAGAACTTAGAGCAGATACAGAACCATTATTATCATATCGGCAGAAGTTAATTCTTTCTCCAACAACAAAAGGGAATTTAGCAACACTATCAGCACCACCAAGATTATTCTTACGAGAAACAAAGAAAGTGCTGTGTGAAGAACCATTTAACCATGACGACCCGTTACCATCAGTGGAATGGAAATGTGGGTTTAATCCAGTTCTTCTGTCTCTATTGACAGAGTCAAGTTGATTAAGAATGGCCGGTGCTTCATTAAGATCAATCTCAATGTAAAGACCTTCAGTCATCATTACAGGGAAAATTGTCTTAGAGTTGGCAAAAATACCAGAATGAATGGGAAGACATAATTTAGCAGTTAAATAATCAGTATCATCAAAGTTTTTATCTCCACGACCAACAAAAGACTGATTACCAGAAGTTCTCTTGAAATAAGGATTAGTTAAAGTATTCGCCATGGGTGTTTGAGAAGTGCCTTCAGTTCCACGATTTCCGGGTTGATAAACAGCACAACCTTCGGTGAGTGCTCTGACATTTTCAAGATTCTTATCTTTATCGTAATCATACTTTAATGAAACATATGTAGCATATTCAGATAGTTCTTCAAGAAGCTGACCACGGGAACCATCGTAAATTCTAAGGTTTTTAAATATAGTTGATGAACACTTATCCAACTGAAGACGAGTTGGAATACCACCAGAAGGAAGACTAATCTTGAAATCTGCTTCAATGTAACATTCGCGACCATCAATAAACTTGTTAGAAGGATCAACAAAAATCTGTACCTTCTGTCCGGGACTATAGTTTAGACCATTCTCAGATGGAATAGATATTTTTGTTTCACCAACACGAACACTGTCATCTGCTCTCCAATAAGACATTTTATTAATGCTTTATATAAAAATAAAAAAAGAAAAATAATTAAAAAAGACGATTTACTGAACTCCAATACCAGCTTCTTGTGTGACTTGTTGAACACCAACTTCTTGTTCTGTTTCTTTCCCTTGTTCCGCATTTAAGTCATCAGTAGTCTTACTATCAGTTGCTTCACCAACTTGTTCAGAAGCAGCACTCGCAAGATCAAGAATACCACCAAGAAGTTTTGCTGGCGGAAATGCCACACCAGCAATATCAGCAAGAGATCCACCAATCTGCATGATATTTGATGCTTTCTCCCAAGCATTATTCCCTTCAATCTTTCCATCTTTAATATCTTCATAAAGATCAACACCACCAACAGCAGCACTCCCAAGAACTCCAGCAGCTTCTCCAGCTTTACCAAGGAAACTTTTTCCAGCACTTTCTGCTTCTGTTTTTAAAACATTCTTCCCAGCAGTTTTAAGACCATCTGAAACAGCACTCTCAGCACCTTCGGCAGCTTCACCCGTAGATTGAACTGCTCCAGTCTCAGATGTCGGTGCTCCTTCGGCAACGGGTTCTGCTGGTGCTTCCGTCTCTGCTGCTTGCTGTGAATCACTTGTAGCATCATTAGATATTGGTTCATTTTCACCAGCATTTTCAGTCTGAGTTGTTTCTTCTTCTGATTTTGGATTACTCTTTGTATCTCCACCACCACTTCTCTTTGCTTTCCAATCGTTATATGCTTTGATCTTATCTGGCATACCCTTACCAGTCCAAAGTGCTTGAGCAGTATCTTTAGCACCAAGAATAGTTTTTGTGGTCTTTTCTTGATCTTTCAATCCAGCAATCTTATTCGCAACATCCGTATTATGTTGTCTGATACGTTCATTTAAATCTCTAACTGCTGACATTCGGGCATTGCCCATCGCAACACCTTGTTGTGCTCCAATATCGTTCATTTATGATAATATTATTTATTTTTTTTAAACTCATAAAAATTAAAATTAATAAACAAAGTAATCAATCAATTTCTAATTCTTCAACTTCTTCAGTATCTCGTGTTGGATAAATTTTATACTCATGACGTACATATGCTTCTGCTGGATTCTCTGATAATTTCAAGTATAAAAATGAATATCTATCTTTCATTGCTTCATCATATAATTTAATAAAATTATCATGACCACCAACCATATCACCATACTCTTCAGCAATCTTTTCCAACTCTTTTTGATTCTGCTGCTTACAGATAATCACATCTGTCGCATTGTTTCGTATCATTCCCGAAACTGCACGGAAAGATTGAACAGCTATCACGTAAAAATCTATGTAGTGTCGAAATCGTGTTGAAAAAAAACTCACTTGATTTGTCTTTTTAAAATCTTTCGTAAGGACATCATCCATTACCAAAGCATACGTCGGTCTTTCACTCTTACTTTCATAACCCGATTGACTCTTCTTGATATCTTCAATAATATGATCTTCATAATGATCAACACAATCAAAATGATTTGATAATATCTTTCCCTTATTATCTGTGTGGAGAGTTGTACTTACAAACTTCACAACATCAAATTTATCTTTATAGAACTCAGGGTTACAAAAGTAATTCACTAAAAGATTTGACTTACCACTTCTGACACTTCCAATGATTAATAGTAATGATGGCATCTGTGGAAGATTTGAATGTATATCAGCAAACTTTTCACTCGGTTCTTCATCTTTTACCTTTAAGACCTTTGGAGCACTTTTCTTACTTGTATCTTTCTTTGCTTTTTTCGGCATTATTATAATGATAATATTTATTTTTTATTTACTGAATAAATGTTAAAACTTCATCTCGGTATTGAATTCTCTTCTCTAATGACATACCAGTAAAATGTGCTGAGAAATGACCAACTTTCCATTTCTTCTCAGGTGGTAATGTATTATCTCTATGAAATGATTGTATAATATTATGTGGTATGGCTTTTATGAATGACTGATTTGGATTCATTAATCTTGTTTCTCTTTCATGTATAACCATTATATCTTGTTCCCATAATCCACTATGTTTTTTTTCTGGATATTTCTCACATAATTCCCATATAGATTGTAAATATTCATATGTCTCTTTTGTATTCTTAACAACTAAAACACCACAATTTATCGGCGACCATACAACATCTTCACTCACCAATACATACTCAAAAGGATAAGGTTTAATTAAACTTTCAAATCTTATATCCGGTCTTGTAATCAAAATATCATCATCAATCCATACAAGAGTATCTATATCTGGATTAGCTTTCATCTCTCGTTGTAATAGTAATATCTTACTCCATGATGCTGCTCGTGAATTATCCAATATTCTATCTTCAAGAACACACTTATAATCATGTCTATCACAATAAGATTTTAATCTTTGAAACATTGGTCCAGATAGTACTGGTCTATCACTTAAAGAACAAAATAATAAATTTGGTTTTCTATTGTTACTCTTATCTTTTTGTAATACATAATGCCACATGTTGGCACATGTTGGTTCTTTTATCTTTTCAATCACTTTAAATCCAAGTTTATCAAACTCACTTAATAGATAATCGTAATCACATCTTTCGGGTTCATCACCTTCAAAGATAATAGTTTCTAACTTTGGAAATAATAATTTATTCTCTTCATAAAAAGTTTGGAAGAAGCCTTCACAATCTACAATCAAAACATTAAAATCAACATCAGGTAAATCATATGATTTATTCTTAGAATTTTCATCTTTATAAGTGTATGTTGAATAATTCTTTTGACAAACAGAATATTTATCTTTTGCTATGACACCTTTTATGATATTAAAATTACAATCATTTATTTTCATATTATTTTCTAAACATTCCCAGATTGCTGAATCTGGTTCAACTACATAATGAGAAGATTTATCATTCACAATTTTATTTGTTCTTATTGATACTGAACCATATCTTGCTCCAAGTTCAAGTACTCTATCTTCGGGCTTGATATACTTTTGAACTAATTCTTGCTCAACAATTTCAATCTTAAGATTAATCGGTTTTCCGTGCTCATTAAATATTTCCATATTATATATAAACAATGTTAATTTTTAATACAAGAAACGAATTATTAAAACATTATTCTCAACAAATTCAAAAACCAAAAATACTTGAACTTGGAGTTTTTAAAGGTGAGTTCTTAGAATTCTTGGAAAAAGAAATCGATTATCATTCCATTGATGGTGTTGATATATTTCAAGGAGTTCATGGAAGTGGTGATTGTGATGGTAATCATTCTGTAACAACTGATATGGAAGATCAATATCTTTCACTTGTAGATAAATATAAAGATAATAAAAATGTAAATCTTCATAAATCATTAACTCATACATTCTTAGAAACAGTTCCAGACAATACTTATGATATTATTTATATTGATGCTGACCATCAATATAATGCTGTAAAAAGAGATGTAGAATTATCATTCAAGAAAATTAAAAATGGTGGTTTCATAATGGGTCATGATTATGAACTTAATAAAGATAAATGTAATCACAATTGGCAGTTTGGAACAAAGAAAGCCGTTGATGAGTTTTGTGAAAAAAATAATCAAGAAATCATCGCAAAAGGAAATGATGGTTGTGTTTCTTTCTGTATTAAGATAGAGAAATAATTTCTTTATTCAATTCATACTTCTTAATAAATGTTTTTAATATTTTAATATTATCATGTAAAAATAAATATGAACCCATATTTGAACCAAAGCTATTATTCTTGTGAAGTGCATCTTCTTCAAATCCATATGAACATGGATTTAATAACTTTCTTCCATCTTTTATAGCACACTTATCTTTATACATCTGTGAGATAATAAAATCATCTCCCAGAAAAGAAGCACATAAATATCTCTGTACTAAATCATCTGAGTCAAATGAATCAATACATTTATAATATTTTGAATAGTGAATGATAATATTTGAAATTTGATTATAATTGAAACATACTCCACCATATCCTTCGACCATTTCAACTTGACCCGTGGTTATTTTGTAATTACGATTATTATCATAATCAAAGCCAGAACCAGTTGTAATATTATTATCTGTCTTATCATCCATCAATCCATAAAATAAATCATTATGATAGAAAGTATCATCATCTACAATGATTAATTTATCATTATATAATTTTTTCTTTTGTAAGAATTTAAAACCACCGATGTACTTACATAAAGGACCATAGTCATCTACAAATTGAAAGATAATTTTATTATTCATCTTACATAATCTCAATAAGTCTTTTGGAATTTTAAACTCACCAAATCTTTTATATCTTGAACATATATTAATGACAAAATACTTATAACGTAAATTCATTTGTGATAATAATTGTATAAGATAGTTTATTCTTTTTGGAGTTGTGGAGCATGATAATACGAAGCCCATAATGATTACTACGTTTATTAATACTTCTTAGATTTTTTTTTTGGTTTTGACGATTTTTTGCCATTCATCATTTCAAATATTTCATTTGGTCTAATCTTATCTGGTCTTTGTGCCTTTTCTACTGAATGCTGTGCTGGTTGTTTGTACCCGGGAACATTCGTATTCATTGGTTTCACTACCTTTGACTTTGTTTTCTTTGGCATTATATATATAGTTTATTTTGATTAAAATTATTGAGAAAGAATTAAAATATTTTCTTTATTTAAAATGTCTTTAGTCATATGTTCTAACCAAGAAAAAGATGGAACTTCTCTCAGACAGAAGGGGTCTGTTTATAATGCTTGGTCATTTAGAAATCCCCTGAGTTCTACAATGACAATTCCAGCCAACTCTCAAGTTGCCCTTCAATCTTGTAAAGTAAATGTTGATGGTCGTTTAGTCTTCTCTGGAAACAACAGCAGATTTTATCATTATTTTGGTGATAAAATAGATCTTGATGGAGAAACATATCCACAAATCCATCAAGTCACATCGTCTCCAGTTGTATCTAATTTACTTTCTGAAAATGAAAGTGGTGATGTAGTAGAAAGCAGTCTTGATGACTTTGCCAACAGAATTAGAGAACGAGTAAGAGAAACTACATTTCATCCAAATTCCAAGAATAAATTTGAATGTGAAGTTAAAAGGAATGCTTCTTCTCTTGACTTTCTCGGTTTCCAGTATCAATTTAAACAACTTAAAGATGATGATAATGTGAATCAAATTCCATCAGATACAGCATTCACTCCATTCTACAGAGAAGACCGAGCTGCTCACTTCACTTATTCTTCTGGAGTATTCACAAGAAATCATCAAGTCTTAGAATGTGTTGGAATTTCAAAGGAACAGCCTTTCTCACTCACTAATGGTTCTTTTATTGTGAATATCTCGGGAACTGGTGGGGCAAATGCTTCTGGAGTTGAATGGCATGTTGGTCTTACAAGAGCAATTAATCAAACTCATAATGGTTACTTTGTTCCACCTTACAATGATTACACTTACGATGATGATCTCGAAGTGGATCAAGACTTTTATGCAGATTTCTGTGTTGCCCGTAATAGAGAAGGTCAATTAGTTCTTTATGATTACAGAAATAATCCCGATGTTGGAGATGGACAAAGTCTTGTCAGAAATGAAATAACTTATTTCAATAATACAAATTCATCTTTTCAAAAAGTTGATACCAGATTTGATTTATCTGATGAAGATGCTGCTGTCTATACAAAGGTTGGTTTCTTCTCTGAAGGTGAAGATTTAAAAGTAAGTCTGTACAATTCTAAATCTGATGATTGGGAATTAGTTACTGAGTATGATGAATCAATGAAAGCAACAAGATATTTTAAACCAGTGAATCAAGCTTGTTGGTGTCTTCATCCAGTTTTAGCAGTCGGGAAAAAATCAGGGAATTTATCATGTAAATTAACTATTGAAGAATTTAGTGGTCTTGATATTGATGATTATGATGCTACTAAAAAATTTAAGGGTGGTTGGTATGAAACAATGGAAGCAGTCGGAAAGGTTGCTAAATGTCAAGAATTAGAAACTCGTTTCTGGAATAGAACGGGTGATAATTTATATGAATTTCTTAAAAGTAATGCTTCGGGTGGTGTTGATTATTCACCAGTCATGGTATTACAAGAATCAGAAATATATACTCCGTCATTTGGAGCAAATGCCATGATTCCATTTGGTTTTAATGAGAGTGTTGTTCAAGAACCAAGTTCAGGGGCAGATACTAACACTGTAATATTTGAAAGCACTAAAGTCCCAGATCTTACATCTTCAATGGCAATGTTCGTGAGATTAAATAACTTCACTCAAAATGTAACCAATGCTTACTCGAAAAACAAGAGTAAAATACTTGCCCATCTTCCCCGTTTTGACAACAATGAATCGACTGGACGATTATATTTTGAACCAAACAATCTTATCTTTATTGATCTTGACAATCCAAATGATATACAAGTTAATGAGTTTGATATTGACTTCTGTTATATCAATGAACAGTATGCGACATCTCTTACTGGTCAGAGTATAGTTGGTCTTTACTTTAGAAAGAAGCCCAAGGAATTAATGTAAAGAGATTAAATTATCTTTTTTTATAATGTTAAAATATTGAATTTTTTGACGTTTTTTAAACTTTTTTTAGAAATATTTTATAATACTTATTATAAAATATGTCAGATAAACAACCACCAAGAGTACAATTTAATTTTGAACCAGACCCCGTTGAAGAAGAAGTAAATGAAGAGACTGGAGAGACAAATCCCAATTTTGTTTATTCAGATGAAGAAGTAACAGAGACCATTGATGAGATAGTACCAGAAGTCGTGGAGAAAGAAGTGATTGATGAAGAAAAGATATTTGATTTGCCCAATCTTGCTGTAAGACCAGATTATCTTGGTCCCGAACCACAGAAAGCAAAGAAACAACCCAAACTCACTAAGAAAGGTGTTCCCAGAAAACCAATGTCAGAAGCCCATCGTGCTAAACTTGCAGAAGCAAGAAAGAAAGCAGCAATCGTAAAAGCACAAAAAAGAAAAGAACGTGAAGAAGAAAAGGCATTCAAAAAAGAAGAAAAACAACTCTTAGAAAAAAAGAAGAAAAAAGACTTTGAGAAACTAAAAAAAGAAGTGGAAGAAGATGAACCACCAAAGGAAAAAATTGTAAAAGAAACGAAAGTTTCCAGTGGATTAACAAAAGAAGATCTTGAGAAAGCTCAATTTGAAGCAATTGCCAAGTATGAACTATTGAGAAAGCAAAGGAAAGCAGAGAAGAAACAAGCACAAGCATTAGAAGCACAGAAAAAAGAACTCATGGAAAGATTGAAACCACAAGCACAATCATATAAATACAGAGATGGTTCAAATCGCTGGGATATATGTTATTAGAGAAATATATAATTAATCTAAGGGACAATTGTCCATTTTCTCACAAACTTGAGTTTTCTAACTTTTTTTGGCTCAATGTACTAAAATTATAAAAATTATAAAATTGTTAAAATTATCATCGATATTTGGTGTCTAAATTAATGTACTTTTTCTACTATACTCTGCTCTGAAAATAACTATTGATTTCAAAGAGTTCAATACTCTATATGCTTATGTATATAAAATGGTATTGACACCGACTTTTTTTGATAGACGGAGTTCGAATGAGTTTGAAGAATTCTTCGTTGAGATTGAAAACTTTTTTTTTTTAACTTTTTTTTCAAACAGAATTGTTCAAGTTAGTGTTTTTCCCGTCTCTTCAAATTCTTTGGTGTCAAATGATTTTTATTACTGTTAATGGTAATGAATTATATTATTATTTTTACATTTTATTTTTATGGTCTTATAGCTCAAAAAGACGGTGGCATTGAAAATAGAATAAATCTAATACAAAATTATTGCGGAGAAATTAAACAAAATATTTAAAGATTATTTTCTATATTAAATTATAAATAGAAAAAATGGTTAATCTTACTTTGGAAAAACTTGTTGGCGAACTTGACGAAAACCCAGACCCGAATGACAACATTAAAGAAATGGTATTAGAACAACTCCCTGATGATTTTATTGACCCCAAAATGGATGATAATGAAGATGATCTTACTTCTACTGAAAGAGAGAAAAAGAAGTTGTTAAGAAAAAGAGAAAAAGAAAGAAGTGAAGAGTACAGTAAAAAGGCAAAAGAATTTATTGATTCACCTGAAGGAAAGAAAGCATTGGATTACATTATAGAACAAAGATTAAATATTATTTATGATGGTATTTATACATTAGATTTTTGGAAAGGTAAAAAGATGACAGACTCAGTGAAGTCATATAGAAAAAGATTTAAGAAAAATATGTGTGAAGATTTAAATAAACTAAGACCTGAAAATCTTTATGAGTATTTAAATGATATTTACTTTTTTTTCATATATACTGATGATGAAAGAGAAAACCTTATCCAAAAGGCAAATAGAGAAAGAGACTTTTATAAGCAAAAGTATGAAGAAGCTTACAATTCAAAGAAGTGGGATAATATACAAGAAATAAGAAATGATGTATTGAAAGAAGTATATGATATGAATCAAAAGAAACTTGATAAGTTAGAATGGTACAGAAGGGAGTTTAATAAATATAAAAATATTGTCATTCAAATGGAAGGTGATAGAATGGTACAGAAGGCACATTGGTCGCAATATGGTTCGGGTGCTGGTTCAAAAACTCAAGATGATTTAGTTGATGAATTACTTAAGAAAAAGAAGAAAGAAAAGAAACGAGAAAAAAAGAAAGCAGCTGAAAAGAAGCATAAAAAAATGATGGAAGAACTTGATAGTTCTTCAGATGAAAGTGATTCTGATTAATGTATTACATTTATTTTTTATTAGTATTGTTTTTTATTATTTCATTATAATAAATGAAGTATGATAAAGTGGTCATTAAGAAGTCAAACAAACCGGAAAAAAAACTTATGGCTATCTTTTCAAAGAAAGATTCTTCCAGAACAAAGACAATACACTTCGGCAGTGCTGGAATGGACGACTACACCAAAACAAAAGACAAAGCACAGAAACAACGGTATATATCAAGACATCGTCGCCGGGAGAACTGGGACGTTCCCGATACAGCTGGCAGTCTAAGTCGGTGGATCTTATGGCACAAGGAGTCAAAGGCGGCATCTATTAATGATTATAAGAAACGTTTTAATCTTAAATAATTAAAAATTAAATTCCCATTGCTTCTAAATATTGAGCACCTTTCTTTTGTCCCATCTCTTGTAATATTTCTTCTACGACATTAAAAGTCACATTTCTATTTTTTTGTATTTTGAAGAGAATAGTATTTTCTTCCGTTGTATTCGCATAAGAGCCATCCGGATCATGCACAGAACAAGTTAAAGATGCAAGTCTTAGTGGTTTTGTGATTGTAAATTCTAATGATGATTCTTCTTGAGTATAAAAATCACCGGCACCATTAATTTTATTTACAATACCAATAATCGGCATCAAAGTATTATTTACTTTTCCACCAATAAAAGGTGTATCTGTTAGAATATTACTTCTTAAAGTGTAATAACCCCTTATCATTCTTGTTGGCAGCTTCTCAGCAACAATATTAATAGATGATGTTTTTACTATGAGTTCTGGATAATATGCTGCTTGATATACATTATGTTTATCTTGTTTTATACCTGTTCTCTGAAGCATTTGATTATAGAGTGGAACACCATACATATTTTGAGAGTAAAATTTAGTTGCTCCTTCTGGAACATCAGCATTGGTGGTGACTACTTTTAAATCTTGAACATTTGAAGTATCAATCCGAGAAAGACGATTATTAGTTGTTGAGTGAAACTGACTATAAGTAAAACCAAGTAAATCCCAAAGAGTTCCCGTCCATTGTTCTTCAGTTAAACCAAAGTCTTCAATATTAATACCTGATAGAGCATCATAAATAGTCCATGGTTGAAGATTTTGATTTAATACTGGAGTATAAACAGTTCCAGTATGATTAGCGCTGGTATAACCCTTTTGTTCTACATATGGTTTTCTGTCTGGAGTGTAATCTCCGTATTGTTCTACTGGATTTATTTTATAGACTATATCAACGGCATTGTCATCGGCATCTCTAACATTGGTCACCCAATTTGCTTCAAATCCTTGGTTATTTCCACGATTCATGGCTGTGTGTAAATCACTAAAACTAAAGTTTGTTCCGTCCCAGTTTAACTTCGGAGCATCAGCACCAATATAAAGTTTATTTCTCAAATTTCCAGTCCATTTTGTATAGTTATACGTTTGGAGAGTATAGATATTTGAATTTGCTGCTAATACATAATTAAGTTCTTGAGCACCACGAGTATCAAAAGATACTGGTTGCTGTGCTGTTCCAGACATCGGCATTGCCCATGGATTTCCGGGTGAGTTAAAATGCATGTCATAACCACATTTTCTTCCAAATTCAATAGTATCACCATTATTTAAAAGATTAAATAATAGACTACCCGAACCATTATTAGTTGTTGGAAATAATACAATATCTCCTTCAGAATTTTTACCAATACAACCAAATGATCTTTCTCCAAGACTTTCATCTGGATTGTCATAATAAGTATCTCTTTGTGATGGATCATATTGGAATGGAACTATAAGAGAAATTAAATTATCAGTTTGAGTTGCCCATGATGGTCTTTCATATCCAGACCAACCAAGTTGAGCATTTACTTGCTCACCACCAGATCTCATATACATAGATGCATTCTTGTATCTATTCATATGAAACCATCTACTATTATCAATTGTATCGCCAGACTTATAACCAGTTCGGGGGTCTGAAAACTGATTCCATATTTCTGGATATAGTTCTTGAGCAAAGAAGAAGTCTCTCCATCTTTCTACACTTTCTTTTGTATATGGTGTGTTAATATTAAAACCAGTATTTCCCAAATGTTCTGAACCATCATAAGTGGTTGCTAATTGAGAACCAAAAATACCATGATAATCACCGTTAATTTCTCTGTTGATTAATCTTCCTGTTGTGTATAACTCTGGTCTTTTACAAGCAACTATATGATATTGTGATATATATTCCCAACCGGAACCATTAGTCCCAGAAGAATGAGAAGAACCATTAATATAATGAACAAAATTATTTGGCATCAATGTTGCTCCCCCATTTCCAGATGGAGTATAAAAACCAGCAACATTAAAGGCTTTGTAAGTCTCAGCATTAAATTCTTGATACATTGGAATTGGATGTCCGGGACGATGTTTATTATCAACATCTCTATCTGTATCATTACGAGTGAATCTTGTTTTTCTTTCATTGACAACTTGTAATTGTCTTGTTATTTCATCACTTAAAAATTCTGGTGAATTAAAACCTTTGGGCACTTCAATCTTTTTTAACTCTTTATACATAAAATAAACTGAGTTTTCTGGATCTCTTGTTCCTGGTTCTTGTGGAAGATTACCAGAAGCACTCTCAGCACTATAATAACTGGATTCTCTAACCATAAGAGTAAATCTACTATTATCTTGTCTTACTTTTGTTAAATAACCCGGGATGGCATCTGAAGAAGCTTCACCATAACCTTTTTGACCGGACAATTGATAAAAGTCATCAAATAATACAAACGGTTCATAAGTTCCTGGTAAAAATGGATCAGCAAGAGACATACCAAAAGTAATTCTATCATCTTCTTCAGTAAAGTTTTTTGTGCTTTTACTTTCATTATACCACCATCTTCTCGGGAGTGACATTACATTATGACCATTCATATTAATATAATATGTGATGACAAAGTTTGCTGTATCATCTCTTACTTCTATTTCTGGTGATCTATTTAAAGCAAATATCTTTTCATAACCGGTTGGAAGATCATCAGAAGCATTTCTGTAATCAAGAATAGTATGCTCTAAAGTTTGAGTAAATCCAAGACTTTGACCTTTTATCTCAATAGAACTGCTTTGACCAGCACCCCTTTCAGAGATCATAGCACCATGAACACTTACTTTATCTCCGGGTTCAAGATGTACAATATCTTGGAGATTATTAGTCCATAAAGAGAAGTTTGTATGATTCTTAGATTTGGCTTCTTCTGAGTGATTACGATTACATTCAATAACTTGAATATCTGTGTATGAGTTTGACATAGTTATTATTATTTATATTTAAATTCGGTATTAAATTTTTTTATCAAATATATCATAAAAACATGTCTGACAAGTACGATGAACAACCAACGGTAGAACCCGAAGCACCACCAGTGGAAGCACCCCCCAAGAAGAAGAGAGAAGGAGTAAAGATGACTGACAAGCAGAAAGCAGATTTAAACAAGCATATGGAAAAACATAAGAAGAATGGAATGTCTGCATCTGAGATGAAGTCTCATCGCATGAAGATGATGGGACGTATGAGAAAGGGAATGACAGTAAATAAAGCCCACAAAGATATTACTGGAAAAAAGTAAAAATTTTAATTATAAAATAAAAATATAATATTATCATAAATGTCAAACTTTACAAAAGAAGAACGTAAAGAGTGGGGAGAAAAGTTAAGAGAAATTGATCGTCTTGACCTTTTCAAATTAATAGAAGCAAAGATATGGTGGAGAGAGTTTGAACCATCAGAAGAATTTCCAGAAAAGAGTGTTGATCTTCTAATTGAACATATTTTACAGATTTATCCAAAAAAGTATGAAGATAAAAGAATAGTATCTAAAGATCATCGGTAATATAATTGATGCTCACAAGGGCTTCATATTTATCAGAATGTTTTTCTTTAAAGAGATCAATCTTATGAGTTTTCTTATAATAGTAATATAGATTTTTTGCTTTTATTACATCAGCATTATTTTTATATTCATCTTTACGTTTTACATTATAACCATTTTCATAATGTTTTTTTGCTCTTGCTCTATTTTTCATTTTAAATTGTTCAGTATCTTTTACTTTATGATAATAATCTTTGCTTCTGTCTTTTTGTGTCTTGTAATTCTTCAAAATGTCAGAAATCTGTTCTTCTGTAAAATCTGTCATTTTTTTGTTTTATATAGTCTAATTAGAAAATAAATCTTTAAATATCAAATGAAATTACAAAGTTCCCATGATTTACTTTAAAATAACCTTTTGGTTTTCTTGGAGCATTGATTCTCAAACCTTTTAATCTGTTTTTACGTTCCCATTCTCTTTGATAAGCTCTTATTCTATCTCTGTTTTGTGCTCTGTAAATTGCTTGTTTCTTTCTTCTTTCAAGTACTTTATCATCAACCATTTTATATATAACATAGATATTAATTTATCTTTAATACATTTTTGATGACTTGGATAATTTCTGGACGAAGCTCCAAATCAACTTTATTTTCTTCTTTAGCAAATTGAAGTTTGTTAATGGTGTTTCCTTCGTGTTCTATACACACCATAAGTTTCATAATATTTGATAAAGCAATTGTTTTATCTTGAACACCTTGAAAGAGATTTTTTCCTTCACCAGTATTTTTAGTATTGAATTTACAAGTGGAGTTAAACCATTTTTTAGTCATCATAATTGTTGCTTCATGTATCATTACATTATTATCACCACAATCTATAGCATGAATACTGAAATCTTTACTTGTCATTAAAAAGATCATTTTATCACAACCAACACAACCAACTTTTTTATTTTTTAATAATTCATAAGAGTGAGAAATATAAGTGGGTAAGTACAAGTCATCAGAATCCATAAAGCATACAATTTTAGTATCAGCAGCTTTGACAAGATCATTACGTTTTTTTCCAATAGTTCTTCTTGGTTTTCCTGTGATGTACTGAACTGGTATTGGATGTAAGTGTCTTCTGACTTCATTTATATCACTTATGAACGGAGTCTCACCATCATCGTCAATGATAATTTTAAGTTTTTGGTGGGGATAGTCTTGAGACTTAACGTTCATAAGAAATAAAGGTAAAAACTCGGGTCTATTCCAGACGGGCATGAGAATCGCAATTTCATCTGACATTTATTATATACATAGATTTTATTTAAGTCTTCACGACTAACTAAACCACCAACCACGACTTTCAACAACACATTCTTTTTTGTCTTTGTCTTCTTGTAGTTGTTCTCTGATTTCAAGCTTCCTTATGTAGTTCTTGATATGTGAAAGATCATTTTTGATTTGTATAAGATCATCAATAACAATGTCTATTGGTTTTTTTTCTGGCACTCTGTTATTGTCCAGAATGGAAAGATTTGTGGCATTCATGATAATATATTGAATATTAAAATTTGTGAAAAAAAATATATGATAAAAAAAAATGGCTGTTCTTACTAATAAAGTAAAGTTTAACCGAAGATATGGTTTTGAAGATGATGCTCCACACGGTAAAAGAGAATTGGCACGGATTACGGGAGTCCCTTTCAAATATATTAATCAAGTATTTCGTCGTGGAGAAGGTGCTCGAAGATCGAATCCAGAGTCAGTTAGAAGAGTTAGTGATGGCAAAAAAACTGGTAGTCGTAGTCTCAAAGGAAAAATGAGCAGTCAGCAATGGGCATTCGCAAGGACTTATAGTTTTTTAACTAAACAAAAGGGTACGTGGGGTGGTAGTGATAAAGATATTGCTGATGAAGTAAAGAAATTAAGAATTAAGGGATTTATGAGATAAAAATATTATCATAAATTAAAATGAATGATTTGAAAACTCCAAGACCAATACCGAATGATTTAAATGATGAATGGACAGCAGAGATAGAAGAGTTACTTGGAGAGTGGGGAGAAGTTGCTTTATGCTTTCAATATTTACATTCTTTTTCACAGAGAAAATATAAAGCAAAATACCACTTTTATCAGATTCCAATAATCATATTAAGTACTCTTACTGGTACAGCAAATTTTGCTGCTGATAGTTATGTTCCCGAAGCATTTCAGCAAGGGTTCAGTGCTGGTGTGGGTTCATTAAATATTGCTGCCGGAATTATGGGCACACTTCTTGCATTTTTAAAGTATGCTGAGATATATGAAGGTCATAGAATAGCTGCTCTTGCTTGGAGTAAATTATCTCGTAATATAGAGATAGAATTATCTATGAATAACAATCGTAGAAAACCATGTAAAGATTTTTTAAAAGTAATGAGAGCTGAATATGATAATTTAATGGAATCATCACCAAGTATAGATTTAGATGTAATATCAATGTTTAATAAGAAATTTGAAGATAAGTATCCAAATGTACGAAAACCAGTAATAGTTAATGGATTACGAGAAATAAAACCATTTAAGATGGATGATAATAATTGTCATGTTACAAAACAAAAAAAAATTGAAACCATAGAAGAAGATGTTGAAACACCAAAGCTCGAAGCAAAACCAGAAACGGATAAAATTATCATTGATGTGGTTGATGATATTGTAGAAGAAAGTTTAAATAAAAAAGAAGAAGAATAATTATATTTATACAATATAAAAAATGCCTGAAGTTGGGGAGCAGTATATTGTTACTATTAATGACAAAAAAATGTCTGGTGAGATTGTTAAAGAGACTCCAAAAAATTTTCATTTTAAACCAAATAACATGAAGACAGTTAAAGTACTTTCAAAAGATAAATTTAAAACAGAATTTAAAGCAAGAAAAGTTGCTGGTCAGAAAAAAGTTAAAGGAGCAAAAGCAAAATCATATTTTAAGGGTTTAGCCAAAGATGAACCAAAGAAAAAGAAATCTTCAACAAGAACAAAAAAGAAAGTAACAAAAGAAGAGTTTGAAGAAGCACGTAAGAGTCTTAGAAAGATGATAAAATAAATTAATCAAAATAGACTATTACTGGGTTTTCTGGTGTTGAGTGTCTGACTTTTAGAATATTTAAATAGCATGATTTACTTATTTTTTTATCATCAAGTTCTTTTTGTACTTGTGGAGATATGAGTGGAGTAAATTTATAACCTTTAAATTTTGGGTCATCATTCATTAATCGGCATGCTCTTCTTACAGATGGAATATCTCCAAATTGTTTTATGAAATCCATATCATCCTGCATATCTTTGAGAGTTTCATATTTAGTAAGATCAATATCAAAATTGTTTTTAGTGTATGCTATTATATGCTTACAAATCATCATGACATTATTTCTTTCTTTAATTGTTAATGTTTTTTTTGGGTTAATATTTTGAAGATATTGTATTAATCCATCTTTATTTTCAATATTATAAAAGTTTTTTTTGATGATAATATTATTTTTTATAAATTCAGAAAGTTTATCTTGAATATCTTTTTTATTATCTTGATGGCTAAATACTATTTTAAGGTTTAGATGATTGATTAAATCAATGAGATCTGTTTTTGAGTGAGTTTTGTGAATTATCATAATAATAATATATAGATTTTATTTTTAATTGGTTATGACGAATTAAAATGTTGTACATAATAAAAATGGACGGAGATTATCCAACAAAAAAAATTATCATTTGGGATGTAGAAGATGTTGCTGCTCAGTTGTCATAATTTACTCTTCATCTTCTTCTTCATCATCAGTTTCATTCATACATAGATCAAAGTGAGTATCACCATTATATTCAATGTGAAAGTGTTCGAAATCATATTCACACATATTCATTGTATTGACAACATCATCAAAGATTTCTTCATGAATTTTATTCCATTCATCAATATATTTTTGACCATATTGTTTTGATAGAGTAATTCCATCATCAAGGACATTATCATCCCAAAGACGTTGTGAGAATAGATTGTAAATAATATCTTTTCTTACATTGTTTTCTTTTTCAAGTT
>JAAHTH010001688.1_pt1 | contig 18488 bp, 14 predicted proteins | sample 6116091 | NCBI WGS metagenome assembly JAAHTH01 (sample SAMN13939990, study PRJNA603662) | sponge metagenome | isolation source: marine sponge | host: Mycale hentscheli | place: New Zealand | collected 2006 | reverse complement strand
GCCAAAGGTGGTATTATCGCTGATGAAATGGGTCTTGGTAAGACTATACTTATGCTTGGATGCATTGTTAGCAACTTTCGAGGCGCGACCGGAAGAAAAAACACCCTAGTTGTGCTACCTCCAGCACTTCTTGATCAGTGGATCTCGATTTTCAAGCAGTTTTTGGGACATACACCCCTTGTCTTCCACGGCAAGAAAGTCAAGGATTTCAATGCTGAACAACTTGTAAATGCTAGTGTGATAGTTACCACTTATGGTATGATTTCCACTGGCAGAAAACAAGCGTGTCCTTTATGGTCAATTCCATTCCATCGTCTTATTATGGACGAAGCGCATCATGTGCGTAATACTGGAACACGGGCATTCTGCGGTGCTATGAAAATCAAAGCTGATATTAAATGGCTCGTCACTGGTACACCTATACAGAACAGTAACACAGATCTTCTTGCTTTGTGCACTGTCCTTGGGTTGAAAAATGCGTTTATGGCTAACCGGGCAAACATCAAAGAGATCATCAAAACGCATCTTCTGCGTAGGACCAAAAAAAGCGTGGGTATAAAACTACCTGAGCTTGAAGAAGAGCTAATTACTGTTCCTTGGGCATCTCCCGAAGAAGAGAAACTGGCCAAAGAAATCCACTCTAAAGCCAGTTTCAGTGGCGTCTCTGCTGAAAACGTTGATGCGATTATTCACATACTTACCAACAACCCGCTTCCGATGCTGACGCGTGCTAGGCAAACTTGTGTATTTCCACACTTGCTTCACAAAGCTGTGCATAAAATGCAACTTCAAGGGAAACTTCCCATCGATATTAATCTTGGTAGAATTAAAACATGCAGTAAAGCCACTGCCATTGCCAAACATATCAATAAACGTAAATTCAACGGACGCAGAAAAATCATCTTTTGCCATTATCGTGGTGAGATCGACTTGCTCTGTGGTTTACTGAAAAAGCAGGGTATTAGCGTTGGAACCATTGATGGGCGTGTTTCAAAACGCCAAAGAAAAAATTTTCTTGAATATTCTGTGACAAAACGTCAGTTTACTAGCGTCTGTAAAAAGTGGCAAGAGAATGAGTTTGTATTTGAACGACTCAAGGGATTTCTTGGCCCTGATGTATTGGTAGTGCAAATCCAAACAGCGTGCGAAGGTCTCAATCTTCAGCATTTTCAAGAGGTTTATTTCACAAGTCCTCACTGGAATCCGGCCGTAGAAGATCAATCTATCGCCAGAGCCCATCGCATCGGTCAAGATGAAAAGGTCAATGTGTTCAGATTCGTTATGCAGGATTTTAAAACCTGCTCTTGTGGCGAATCTAATTGCAAAAAAGAAGCGCATATTACTATTGACAGCTATTGTAGAATGGTTCAAGAGAAAAAGCGAGAACTTTGCGATATCATCAAACCTGAATCCCCTTCATCATAAAAATAAAAAATAAAAAAAGGCATATGTACAATTAAAGCCCTTTTTTATTTTTTCTTTTATGATGAAGCAACTATCGTCTAGTTAGACGACTACCTACATACATGGTCCCTACTCGCCGAAAATCTCGCCCGGATGGCTGACAGGGTTCGCATCCGGTGGCGCACCACATAATTAAAGCTATAAATAGGAAGAACATACAAAAGGTGCCTAGGACATTATTGCAAGCTTCATTGCTTTGACAAGTGCCGACAAGTGCTCCAACCAAGAGATCGGTTACAATTTCGCCAATAATATTGTCATCATCATCGTCCTCGGCTCTAGCAACCTTGATACCAAATGCAAGGATTGCGAAAAGAACTGGAAGTATAAATTTAAGATTTCTGTTTTTGAACATGTTGATAAGAATTTATGTGATTTGAATAGTGGTATCTTAGTGTACTGAATTCTCTTCAATTTTTTGAATTAAAATGCATAAAATATTCTACTATGACCTTTGTAATTACGGTTGCTGTTAAAATTTTTTTTTTATATGGTTGTAAATCTGGAAAATACTGTACTGTAAACAATGCGAGTGCTATTTCTAAGAAAAAGTTAGGAAAGTAAAACAAGAACTTCCTGTTGTTGGTTCCGAGAAAAAAGAGTGTTCCTATAAATCGGTATAGAAAAAGTCCAATTAATAGCTTTTTTTCTATATCCGACAAACCCGTGTTCTTCGTCTTATCATCATCCACTTTCTCTCCATTCAAATGATTAAGTATGAAAAATAAGAGCATGGAATATGATATCATATCGTTTATTTTGTCATATCTTTGATACATTATTCCTTTGCAAATATTCCAGTCTTGTAAAAAAAAACGTGGAAGCCAGCAATCGATACTATCAGTAAATATTATTGAGACTATCTTTAAAAAAACGGGAATGTTCAGTGTAAATAAAATAATAAACGTAACAAATATTCTTAAAATACTACTTATTAATAAGTATGAGGATTGTTTGGTCATTTATAATATTTAAATATTAAATTTTAAAGAGGCAACAAACCCAATTTACATAGCAAATACATTGGCGTTTTAAAAAAATTGAAATCATTTTTGGACATAGGTAAAAAGTATACAACCTTCCATACTAGATCCTTCAACAACTAAAAAAACTATATAATGGCCCACTCTTGCATTTTCGATTGGTCCACCTGTTCCAAGAGTCAATTCAAGTTCCGGTGTTATTCTTGTGGTGAGCAGGTCCAGCGCGGGGATAATATCACTATGACGCACTCCTATCGTGACGGAATGACACTTCGTTCCGGGATGCGTACGGGGACCACCCGCTGGGTTCACATTGGATGCACGCCTTGTCGTTGGCTCTCCTGGAGAAACGGGACCTTCGATCCTTTCCTCAACGGAGTATGGACAGATTGGGATGCAAAAGTTCAAAGTGAGTTTGACGCACAAATATCAAGTTATGACGGGCATTGTTATCGCAGCGAATTCCTAGAAGATAAGGGTTATCCCGCCAAGAAATACATGTCTACTCGCATCAAACGAGGCGTGGTAAAATTTCAGGCTCTCTGGCGTGGATATCTTTACAAGAGGGCCCTTCCAATCGCGATTCAACAGGCACGCAGAGAAGCTGCACTCCGCGCATGGTTTGAACCTGGCACTTTCAATCCAGGATGTGGACAAATGTACCGTTCGGTTGCTGAACGCGATAAGCGGGTTCCCAATCAACCGGATAACCGGTTTGATATAGGCGATATTGTAGAGTGTCCTTTTGATGTGAGTACACGCAGGGAATCATTTCATCGGGGTATTATTGTGTTCGGACAGTACTTAGTAGCTGGCGAGGATGGGGCCGTTCGTCAAAACGGATGGCGTTATCTTGTCAAATTCAAAGATGGAGAAACGCTCTTGTATTCTGAAGAGACTTTGATTCGTCGTACCCTTCAAGTCAAAGAAATCAAAGAAACGATGTCTAATTCCGGAGTGGATTGGAAAATGGAAGTACTACCACATTGCACATATACCAACCGATTCCGGGTACAAGCGCCACGGTGGCAGCGCAAACTCCTTGTCAAACAAGGCAAGATTGAAGATGTTGGCTCGGACTTTTACCTATATCGGTTGGTTGCCAGTGGTCAGCTCAAATCATATACTGACGACTACTAAAGTAGTTATAAAAAAATTGAATTAAATTAAGTATTTTATAATAAAACTATTCTACCCATACCAATACAATGACCTACGAATACGGTTTCCATGCTTTTAACACTTTGATTCTCATTTGCTGTTGGATTACTATCTCATTTATGTTTATGCACTGGGCATTTACCCAATGTATACAACAGTGTTCCTCTATGGTCGATAAATTTGAAAATCTCACTTCCCAATCAAATTCGGCTTCATGCACAGATTTCACTACAAAATTAGACCCGTACTTGGGGTCGCATAAAATTCATAAAGAGTAGTTATGCATCGGTAATTACCAATTGCTTTTGATTAATTAACATATACTTTTCAAATTCTCTCCAAAATTCTTTGGACCTCCACTTTTTTTCTTGCATTTTTTCAATTGTTTGTATTGAAAATGGTCTTAGTTCCTTATCTGTCATTATTTTTCTTAGTAAAAACACTGTGATATGTTTATCTAATTCCATTTCTGCGATTTGTTTATATTTTGTTTTGAATTCTGAATATAATCTCATGTAAATAGCTGTACATTTGATATCTATCCATGTGGTCATATGCTTATTATAAAATGTTTTGAATTCTTCATTCTCCATTAAATTGGAGAGATCTTTTAAAAACTCATTGTTTTCAACAATCTTCTTTCCGTTATTAATTAAAACATCTTCTTGTTTTGAATTCTCATATTTTACAAGTGTATTCATATAAACTTATTATAAGATATATCTTCAAATAATTTTCATATCTTTTACACTAAAAAATTGAAAAGATTTTTTGCTATAAACTCAATTAGCATTCCCAACAATAACTACTATATATACATACTATATACAACAATGTCTACTACCCTTATAAGATCCCAGAAATGTTCATGGTGCGATTGTAAAATGCGCCGTGGCGAAAAGTGTTGGATTTTGAAATCTGGCAAATTTGATGCTCATATTAAAAAGATACTTTCCGTAATTTGCGGAAATCGCAATCTCCACTGCCCTGGAACTAAAATGCTGATAACCTCCTTCTTGTTAAACATAAATAAGCCTTGGTTGCAAGAGTTCAACACCCCTTACTGTACCGACTGTGGTATCTTTGATTTAAAATTTACCAGATCAGGTAGGACCATTGTTGCACCTATGCGTCTCTCTGATGAAAAATTCGTCAAAGGAAGCGGTATCTCTGGTTGCGATCATTATGACGGTGGTTATGATAACGGTTGTCACCGAGATCACGAACTTGAAGATCGTCGCGACATCAAAGGATTTGTCGTAGATGACGACGTTTGTGAAGAGAGTTCAACGGAATCCGAAGATGAATCCGAAGTATCTGATTGGAGCGAAGAGGATGATGAATCAGATTGGAGTGGATGCGAATCCGATTAACTGTATTTAAAGCTTAATGTACTAAAAAATTGATTGTAATATATTTTTTATGCCTTATAATTATTAAACATGTATCCTATAACTAACCACAAGGTTCCAGATTCCACTGTAACCTCGGATAATGATGAGTTAACTTGTATATGCTGTACAGAACCTTTGACAATAAAAAATATAGTGAATACAAAATGTAAACATCAGGTTTGTTCAGATTGCTATTACAAATGGGCAGGCGATCATAATTCTTGCGTCTTTTGTAGGCAGAAATTGTATGTGGGAGCAAGACACGAAGAGTATGTTAAATTAGGTAGAGATATCCAAAGAAGACAACTGGTTGCTAATGAACTTGGTGAAGAACAAACTTATCTTGAAAACCAAAATGCAAGACTAGCATTGAGATGTACTGCCAAACTTATGGAGGTTGATGCTGCGAAAACCATGATACGGGAGAAAGCTATCGAGTATATGAATGCCGAGAGAAAGTTACGTGATGCAGAAGCATTTATTCAACAGATTCGTTTATGGAAGAAAAATCCCACACAAGCTATTGAAATGTGGGAGAAAGAGATGGAGGTGTTGGAGAATGAGGCAAGAAAAGTTGTTATGAAAAAAATGCGCGAGTGTTTAAATGAAATGAGCGAGAAAAGAGTCGTTGTTCGTGCTAGCAATGTAGAAATTGAGGATATTGATGATGACTTTTCAAGTACGTTTGCCCAGTTATTTGATACTGGCGAACATCCTCTTATTGTTGGATTGGATTCTATGAGTTCTACCATAAATAGTGCTATTCCATTTTGGGATAACAATTATAACCAGGTTGATGAGGATTTTAACGATATGCCAGCCTTGGAATCCGACGTTCCTTATTTTCCTAGTAACAATCTTACGGATTATAATGTTATAAATTATTATGATCCGGAAGGCATCGTGATACCAGCCTCGACATATATTAACGATCATAGATTGACAACCAGAAACAACCGCATTGCTCAAATTCTTGAAGATGTTATTGCATATGATATTCATAATCGATCTCCTAGGCAGAGAAGAGAAGAGTATAATCCGGCAGAACTTCACGGCGGTTATGCTCACGGACACGGCTAATTTACTTTAATAACTGGCAAAATACACTGATTATACCAATTGACTAAACTTTTTTTCTTGATTTTAAATTTTCCATAATAAAAGCTTTGTCTTAATCCAATTCTCTCCGCTTCAGAGAATATTTCATAATACATTTGAAATAAAAATACAATGGTGTTTTTTCTGTTATGTTGACAAGCGTAATAAAACAGTTGTAAAAATATATCTGATACACTTAACTGATAGTCTCCATTATGAGTTTCTGCGTAAAGTTGCTTTAATTGTGCATGGTCTTGCACATATACTGCTTCTTTTCCACGATTAATAAGTTGTCGTTGCATTTTACTATATTTAAATAAAGTAAAATGTTTAAACATTACCAAATGGTCCAGTTGATAGCCATTGTTTTGGAAGATAATTAAATTCATATAATCCCATATGAACAGGATGTGTTTTCTCTCCGAATCCAGGAAACAGATTATTTAATTGTTTTACTACTGCATCTAAGAAAAATTTAAATTCAGACCATTTCCACGATCCAAAGCATTCTTCTCCCCCGCATTCTTTTAAAGTATTTGAACCTGTAACAGTACTTGCCACAGTTCCACCACCCGCAGAATTAAATCTGCTCTGACAACTGAAAAGAAGATTTACTCCATCAGAAGCTCCGTCTCCTGCAGATGGTTTAAGAGTATATGTGTCCCAATCTTTATTATTAAGACGTCCTACACCGAAGAAATTCATCCATCCTGTAGTTGTCATACACCTAACTGCATATTCTAATGCTTTTTGATATTCAGTCGTTCCAGGACTTAATAGTCCAAAAGGTTGGGATGATGGTTTTGATGGGTCTTCTAAAACCCATTTAGCATAAAAGTATTTTGATCCACTACTTCCAGCACCTACTTGTAAATTATATTTTAAACTTTCGCAACTGGATATAGCACGGTGGTTGGAACCAGAACCACCGCCGCAGGTTTCTTTATTTTGACATAATAATGATTCTGGTTGATCATATGGCCATTTTTTAGATATTACACCTCCTGGACATTTATTTTCGGAGCAATTATTGCAACTTCCTTCAATGCCACCACAAGCATAATCAATTTTCGGATCCCCGGTAGGTTTATTTAGATTAGGAGCGAATCCTATAACATCCCATCCTCCAGGCGTATGTTTCTGTGACAATGTATATGTTCCATTTGCAGGTGTTTCTATTCCACTCATAATATTTAAATACGAATTATCAGATGGTATACGAGGACCATTTTTTCCACCACCTGTGCCATCACATATATAGTCAACTTGTTTAGCATCGGAAGGCTTAGAATAATCAAACAAATCGTATATTTCTCTATAAAACCGATCCGGTCCGACCTTCGGGTTCAGTAAAGATTGCATCGAGTTTACCGATGTTGAAGACCATCTAGGTGGTAATTTAGACTCCGGATCATCGGTGAGATATTTTTTCCATAATTTATTCATTATTTCATCAGTTGGAAATAGATTACCCTCCTGATCCCACGTACAATGACTAACACGCATCTTAATTGGATTATCATTACCTAGTGGGCCAAAATCATTTGCAAGCAGACGATTAATCTCTCTCATATAAGCAAATTCTTGTGCTATATTATTTTTATTTTTTTCAAAATTATTACCATACGGATTTGCAATCGTATTCCAATTTAAATTCTCCAATGGTAATTTAAGGTCATCGTTATGTTCAATAAATGTAGTCCAATTATCTGTATTGCCTGAATTGGTATTTAAATTATAATACCCTTTCCCATCTGCCGGAAGCGCTCCACCATAAAGGCAAAAACCAACTTGTATAACATCATTGAGACCCTGCCACTTATTATTTTTATTATATTCTATTATAGGTTTAACGAAATATGTATATACCCATGGGGACTTTAGTGTAGCAGTATTTCCATTAATCTCTGTAAGAGCATAAGCAACTCTATTCACTCCATCTATAGAAGATGTAGTTTTTGTGGCAAAATCACCTGCATTATTTAAATACCCATTTTTCTTCATATTCACTGGATTATAAGCTGGTCCTGGATTTCCTGGTATAACAATTAATACCCTATCAATTTCTATTTCCTGTCCCCTAGTATATATAAAGTTCAAATAACTATTACAATAATTTTCAAATTTTTTTTCAGCGTCACTATTAACTCCTTGAGAAAATACATCAGGTGCCCCGTAATTACTGATAGAGAAGGTGAAATGTGCTGCTTTTGTTGGGATTGGCGAAGGAGGAGTGGGGGGATGTGGTTTTTTTGTCGTTTTACAATCTATAGTAGACCATTCTGAGGGATTATATTGGGAGGATACGTTATTCTTTGCACGAATCTTAAATGTGTATTCGGTATTATGTTTTAAATTTAGGATAGGTTTTGATTGTTCTATACCTGGTTGTTTTTTTACATTGATATCAGTGGAATAATTACTACCTTGTGATACCTCATAATATTGTATATCGTAAGACGTCGTGCATCTTCTAGGCGGTGAACTATCATTATCACCCCATCCAAGTGTTATATGATCCCAACCCATATTAAAGCATTTAAAATTAATAGGTGTTAATGGTGATAAACAGCCTATATTAAGAGAAGAAGGGGTAAACAGTATGGGTGTTGAGAATTGATTAAAAAATCCAATGGATTTTATAGAGAATTTATTACTATCAACTAATAGATCACACTCAAAAGTTTGTGTGTGTGTTGTTTTAGTTTTTTTAATATTATCTACTATGACTGTTCCATTCATAAGTATTTGTAGATAATGTACACATTTATCGCCACTCAAACTATCCCATGAAAATTCTAATGTTTGTTCTTTCCCACCATTACTACATCCGACAAACTTCATTTTTGGACTATTTGGAGGGTTTACCTTTTTATTTTTACATAAAGGGTTGGGTTTAGGTGGTTCGGGTGGGCCAGGCGGATTGAAATGTGGATGATCATTAGGGCTAGCAGAACATGTTACATTACATCCAAATCTAGGTACATTGATTCTACCAACTCCTCCAGCCAATCCCTGATTTTTTGGCGCAGGAGCTAATATCACTTGATTAATGGTAATATCACGAGCATAATAACAATTGCATTCTTTTGCTTCATCTGAAGCTGTTACAGGATCGACGCCATTAATACATCTCCATCCGTTTGGATATCCGTCCACGCCAAATCCAGTCTGTACACGGCGATTAACATATCGTTGTATATAGTTTCTTCGACCTAACATGCTTGCAGATCCTTGCATTTTAAGTCCGGTTTGATTTGTTTTCGTTCTCATTCTTGCGTTACTTACCTTTCTTGGAACATATCCACTCATTTATACTAAATAGTCAGATTATATATCTACTGTAGTGCGCACTAATTTCAATTTCGAGTTAGTGCGTATTTTTTAGTTCTTTTTTATCCGTAACTTAATTTAGAATTGGTGCCTCAGGGTCATGAGTTATCACCGCATAAATTTTAGTGGATGGAATTATTGTATGAGTTGTACCTTGTACATCTACCATATTGAAACCATAATCGTAACTTGTTTCCAATACAATAGATTCATTTTTTATAAATATATCAGGAAATAATCTATTATTCGCAGAGGCATATTGATCTAATATATTTGGAGGACTACCTAAACTAACAGCGGGTACTTCATTAATTCTCGCTGTCCATGAGTCTAATATTTCTCCGCTATATAATCCTTCTATTTGAGATATTTGCGGTTGCAATAACACACGAACATCTGCTTTTGTTAAAGTTGCTTCTAGAATATCGGCATCGGTAGGTCCAGGAGTAGGTAAGGTATTATTGGGACCTTCCCACCCAACAAGCTGAGCTAAATTTGGATCATCTGTAACACTAAGAGTTGGTTCCACTGCGCCTATTATATTGACACTGCTTGTCATTAGACCATTTGAGTCTATTTTCAATATTAGTTCTGATGTAAAGGTTCCTACAGCAATATTTGAAATATTATTTGCACTTATAGTACCAGAATTCATTTTAACCCCTTCTTCAGATGTTGCTGGTAAGTTGTAAGATATATTATAATTAGGATCGGATTTATTTATTATGCTTGATTTCAACTGTAAACTTTTGCCAATTTTTTCTATACTTTTATTTAAATTAGCTGTAATATCTATAAAATATGTCGAAGTTATCATTTCATAATCTGTTTTTGTAATAGTAATTGTTAATGACGCTGTACTTATATTATCATGGATATCTGTCGCAGTTACTAAAATATTATCAGAGGTTGATCCACTGTTATAATTTTGTTCATCATATACTTTTCCAAACGCATATTGTGAGCTATTATTTTGCGGAGGTGGCAATATAGCATATGCAGGAACCCCTTCTATAAATTTCTCTCTTGCTACTAATATGTCCCAACCAGGTTTTGTTGATGAACCATCACTTTTAAAATAAAATCTAACATATCTTGTATTAATTTTATACCATTGATTAATCCACCCGCTATTATTTTTTCCTTTACTATCCGTACCAGACGATGAAGGCAATATCCATCCCCCGTTATTTTCACTAAAACTAGTACCCCATAATGAAGAAGGACTAGAATTAGATGAAGCATATAAGTGTTGAGATAAGGAAGAAGTAGTTGTTGATAAATTTCCTGATGACGTAGATAAACCTGATATTGAATTGGAACATGTTATACCTAATCTGTCATACATAGAATATGATGTATGCTCAAACTCAAAAGATCTAATATTTATGTGTATATAGTTATGAAGCCCTGCGTCATAAGTTATATGTCTAGAATGACTTGTAGAATAATTACTACTTAAACCTCCGTCATCTGCGAATTGTTTATATCCATCCCCCAATACTATTGGACTAGGGTCATTTCCGATGTCAAAATCGCTAGTTAATTCATTTGTACCATCTTGAGAAGAATTTTGTAAAACATACCCTTCTACTATTTCTGAAAAATTTTGTAATAATTCTGATTGCGACGATGTTATTGTATGGGGTGTAATGCCACTAACAGCGACGGATTTAATGCTGGTATTATCTGTAACATTAAGTATAAACTCTACAGTTTGATTTGATGTTTCTTTTGTCAAATTAACTTGATTGGTATTAACAATAAAAGATGTAATATTAGGAGCTTCTGTATCTGTTTTAATAACTGTTAAATTTAAACTTCTTGTTGCACTATTACCTTCCGCATCAGAAACCGTAACTACTTTTGTTATTGAATGACTACCAAAATTATAATTATTATAATCAAATATTTCTGATAAAATACTTGTATTGCCATTTGTTGAAACCAATGACGCACCGGGTATTTCAATATTATTAATAGAAACATTATCTGTACAAGATACCGTATAATTAACATTTGATGGAGAATCTTTTATAAGATTTATGGTAGTTTTATCTGCTGAAAAAGAAGAAATGTTAGGTGGTTCTGTATCTGTTTTAATAATTGTAATATCAATAGTCTCGGTACTGACATTATTACCTCTGTCAATAGCAGTCAATGTAAGTCTCTCTGTAAAGGTACCATAAGAATAGTTCGAATAAGAATATGTCTTTGTGAAAATATAAATATTTCCATTATTATTTGCTAATAAGGCGAGTGGTGTCAGTGTTACTGAGTCAATTGTGCCATTATCTGTTACATCTGCCGTAAAGGTTACTGATTGAGACTGAGATCCATGCGATAGATTAACGGTATTTATATTTGATTCCAAACTATTAATAGATGGACGAATCAAATCATCTTCTATTAATAGCATTGGTGCAATATCTAAAATCCAACCAGACATCGCAATAGAGCTATCTGAAAAAAAATAAAATCTTATATATCTTGTTTTAATTTCCAACCATTGATTTGTTATTTTTCCTATCATTTCATGACTTGTTGGAAATGCCCACCCTTCAAAATCTGATATTTTTTTGTTAGACCCGGCTGTTTCCGGTTCTCCGGTGGTTTGCCATAAAAATTGTGATAATTCTGGTGATATTTCAGGATTTAAAAAATTTTTGTTTAGGTTTTCTATTTCATCGTCTGCTGTTATAACAAGTCTATCCCATAAATATGTTCCGCTTCTAGAGTGTTCAAAATTGAAACTGGAAATATTTATTGCAATTCGATTATTTTTTCCTGAATTAAATGTTATCGAATATGTATTAATATAATTTGAATAATCTCTTTCTTCACCGCCATCATCCGTAAATCTTATATATCCTTTAAGGCTTTCTAAGTCAATTACTTGACCATTAAATTTTCGATCGAGAGCTATATCCATCATTTTTTCTTCATTTTGAATATAATAACTCATTTATATATTTACATTAGGTAATAGTTTATTTTTAAATTATTAAATTAAACTATTTATGTACTTATTTAACTTTGTTTAACTACTCCATATACATCCGTCGAAGAAACTATAGTTTTGTCAACATCATCCACATCCTTGATTTTTATTGAGTACGACAATGGTGTCGCAGCAACAATCATATCACCTGATGCAAAGATATCGCTTCCGCTTCTACCTTTGAACGTAGCATGTTTTGCAAGCACATTTTCATTTGAAAGTGTCACTGAACTGATGCTCATCGACCAAGAACTAATTTGATTAGCATTAGTACCTGTGTATAATGCTTTAATGGAAGCCCGCTCTGTAGCAAAATGCGTATCCAGAGCCGATGCTGACAATGAAGCAGAAAGAGTATCAGCCGTGGTTGCAGAAGGATTCGCTGGCGTTGCTGTGTCCCAATATGCTACCTGCGCTTTATTTGGATCATCAGTAATTGACTCGCTTAGGGTCGAACCTGTAATACTAACTGAAACGTTTTCAAACGCCCCTTGATCGCTAATACCTATAGCCATGTTCACATCAAATGTTCCGTCAGAGTTCCCGGTGTTGACGGTGTCCTTCGCTGTAACGGTGCCCGCTTTTATCGATGAACTACCAGTTGGTAGATAAAGTTCGGGAGATGTAGCGTTTGCACTGGTGATCGTGAATCCACTCAGCGAGTAACCGTCATCCCTGCCGTCAATCGCATGGGTTGCTTCATACGCGACCGACCCGTTAATATTATAAGTAGCCATTATATAGTACGGAGCTGTAAATGTTCCTTGATTCTCGCCAGCCACACGATCAGTTTCTTTTTTCGCGAAGTTAATGGTTTTAGCCTTAAGCGTTTCCGGCATGTCCGTAGTGCCAGTCATGGCGGCAGTCAAACTACCTGGTAACTTAAATCCTGTTTTACTCATTATAATATATATAATTATTTAAATTTATACACAAAAAATAATTCTGAACGCGTTTAACAATCATTTTCATTAATTATTAGTTTTACTCTTTTTTTTCTTGATTGACACGTATCATGGTTATTATCCTTTAATTTAATTTCTATTTTCCCATCTAGTAAAAGCATTTCCCCCCCTGAAGGATGTGCTAAATAAGAAACATGTCTTTGCATTTTTCTTCTCGTTTTTCTTCTTTTTCGTTTACAATTATCATATTCTTTATCTGATGTATTGCTATCGTCGGAAGTATAATCAGAAACATAATCGCTAGAATTGCAATTCGTGTTACTATCATCGGAAGTATAATCACTAGAATTGCAATTTGTGTTACTATCGTCGGAAGTATAATCGCTAGAATTGGTGTTGCTATCAGACGTATTTGGATATGATGAACAACTTGGGTCTTCTTTGTCTATCGTATCATTAATTTCTTCTAATAAATCTTCGAATGTCTTATATTTTTCATCAAGTAATTTTATTAGCGTTCCGTAAGCTTTATCGCCTTGTCCATCAACATAAGATATAGTGGATAAATATTTCTGTTGATCTACTTGTGATGTATTATATAAGTAAATATACCATGCTTTATATATATTAAGTATCGCCTGCGCATATATCATTGGTTTGGGTTTTTTTAATTTTATTCCTAGTTGTCCAGATAAAAAATTTTCACTAAACCCACGTGATGCCGCTAAAAGTTTTTTTGTTAGTTTATAAATTTGAGTTTTTGCACTTTCAGTAAATGTTGTAAGTGTTGTTATTGTATTTTTTAATTTAATACTATCAAAAAACAATGTCCTATTTCTAGTTAATATTGCCAACGCATCTTTATAAAAATTCAATCGGAAATCATATTGAGAATTTTCTTTCATTTTATCTTCTATTATCGAGTTATATTTGGAGAACTGATTTGCATTTGGTAAATAATATATTCCCTTATCTAAATAAACTTTTAAAAACTTTTCATAAATATATTCAGCATCATCTTTTTCCAAACCATATTTATCGACTGGGTTCGAAATTATTTCAGATTTTATAATCGTTTCTATTTTATTTATATTTTTATCTACTATAATAGATAATTCTGTTTCTATTTTTGGTGATATTACACCCCTTTCTTCTAGTAAATTTTTTTGTGTATTTGTTAGGATTGGTATTTCTACTGTAGATTTATCTGAAACAATATTGGATAATAATGAATTTGAAGTATATATAATTGTCGCAGATACGATAGAATTTGTATAATTTCCCAGCGAATTAGAATGACCACTTATTGTATTGAATAGATTAGATACTCTATTTGTCGATCTTCTTCTTATTCTTTTAGGCATCAATATATTATTATGTTAAAATAAATAATAAAAATATATTGCATAATATTTAAATATGATTAATTTTTCAATCTGTGTTTCGCCTGATAATAAAATCAATAATGTTATATCCTTATTATTAATGATTGATGAATTTCATGATAAGTATACGTGTACTATTTCAGGATGTCAAAAATTAAAAGAAAGTATCGAATTATTTCCGTATTCGTTTAAAGGACAAATAGAGGTAGTTGTTGAAAATGTAAATGATAAATATTCTATTATTGAATTGTTAAAAAGAAAATTAAATATAATCAAATATACAATCAATAAATATAATAATACTACGCATATATCAAGTGATATTTTTTTTACAAATACATTTTATTTGCCGGATAATATTAATGATATTGGTTTTATCAAGAGAAAAGTATATTGCCTAGAAGATGAATCACAACGGCAATTCAGTTTTGATATATTATTTTTAGCTGATACAAAATACATTGATTTTATATTTTCTATTTTCAATGAAAACATTCCGAATTTTATGAGTCATTGCGATAACTCCGACAGTGAAGAAAAAGAAGAACATGAAAAGAAATGTAGAGCTATTTGGAATAAAATACCATTGAATTTAATTGATAAATTTGAAGTTACCGATTTTTTACCATTTTATTTTTGCATAACAACTAATGATTTTTTTGCATTAGATGATTCTATAAAATTAGACAATATTAATTGCAATGGTTTTAAATATAAAGAAATAAATGATGAAGAGTGCGATGAATCTCAACAATATTCTATAATATCTATTGCAATTAAAAGAAATGTATTGGCACCGCCTATAAAAGCATTAAATAAAGAGTTATTCAATAAATTACTTTTATATACTATGAAGTATATGACTTTTATTAATTTAAAATATAGTAATAAAAATATTGAATTTATTATTCCAAAAAAAGATGGTATAGGTATATGGGATAGAACAAATGATAAGCCTGGATTATATGAATTAATAGATTTGATAGTTGAATCTTATCCATCTTTTTTTTCGAAAACAGAAGTAAATATAGATTATTTTTCTATAAATAATTTTTTAATTTCTGATAAACCAAGTATGAAATGGTTGAATAACACTATAAGAAAATATAGTAGATTTTTGACATGCAATTATGATAATACATTAATTGATTATATTGATGAATTACCTATTGGAAATCAGTTTTTATCTTATTATAGCGATCATCCAAAGGTAATTGAAAATATGGTTGCTTCGGGAGATTATGAGGAAAAAATATTTGATATTATAAAAATAAACGATGATGTATTGGAAATATACGAAATATATAATTTCGATACTTTTAGATCAAAAAAATTGATAAAAAAAATAGACGCGGTGGATTTAGATTTTCAATCCAAATATGAAATTATATCGAAATCTAGATATATTATTTATAATAACTATGATATTCATTTATTGTCAAATTGTCTAGCGTTGGGCGTAGTACCATTATTAAAAGATTCAATTATACTTTTGGATTTGAAACACGAAACACATTATATATATGAGAATGAATTATATAATATTGAATATCAATACTTGGATAATTCAAATAACCTATGTTCTAACTGTAAAGAATATTTTCAAAATAATATAAAATCATCTTCATTTATAAGAAAAATATTAAATAGCATTTTTATAGGGGGATGTTAGTATTTGAACCTCCAAACTGACTATTATTTCTCCATTATTTAAGTCTACTACTTTTCCGTTTTCATCAAGTAATTTAATATGTAATTTTTTTATATTAACTGGTCCGAAATATTTACGCGTTTTAAATATTTTATCTGAAGAATCTTCAAATATAATATCTAACTGATCCGCTGTATTAGGGACTTTTGCTATAATATCGCGAACTGAAAAATGCGTTTTGGAGTTTATATTATAATTTAAAACCTCACTAACATTTCTATTATAATCATTTAATTCCAATAAATAAAAATTGGTTCCATTGAAATTTGAAAATGCTTCTGGATTGTAGCCGATTTCATATGTTGACGTTTCTGTTTTGTGATAATATGGTAATTTGGGTTTAAAACAACTTGGGGGATTTTGTTGTTTGCTTTCGGAAAAAAATGTATATCTAAATTTTCGATATCCTAATAACCAGCCAAAATTTTCATATATTTGTCTATTGGGTTCATTTTTGATGGAAAAATCCAAATCAAATCCCCATTCTGTACCTGGTGGTGGGGCGGGAGGTGTTGTTACTAATCTAAAATAAAATTTACCCTTTATTGAGTTATATTCGGTCGTAACTATATTCAATGGAGATGTATTAAAAATTTGTGTATTCAAATAAGTTTGCATTTCAATGGTTGAATAATTTCCTTCAGTTATAATAATTTCATGAGTTGTAATATTAGTTTTTGCCAATGTTGTGGTATCATAATTGTATGTTATAATTGTAAATATATTAGTTTTAAGATAGTCGGAAAAAGTGTAATATGAATTTATCATTTCTAAACTAGATAACTTGATAGAAACTACATTTTTGCAATCTTCATTCAAGTCAATGGAAAAATCTGTAGTTTTATCATGGCAATTATATCTAAATTTACTGTTTATTGTTAATATTTTTTTTATGGTTTCTCTTTGCAGTGGATTTACTAAACCTTTTGTAAAATGTGATACATTAGTATTTAGTGATAAGCTTTCTGGTATAGATTTTGGTACAGCTCCGGGGTAAATTCGCGAAGGAACCATTTCCTTGACTGGATTATTTTTATTTAAATCAATTAAATTGGGGTCAATAGTATCGGGATCAATTAATTCGAATTCTTTCAAAATGCGATGAGGTATTTTCATTTCATTTTCATCTGTAATTTTTTTAAAACATTGTATGAAAAATTTATATAAATTATTATTTTCCTCATCATTCAAATTAGATAAAATAAATTTGATTTTACCATATAGCATTTCAAAATTATAATTTCTGTCTATTTTTATCATATTTAAAATTTCTTCTGTTGAGTAATTTTCTATATTTGTATCCATATCTCTTTATAATGATCAATATATAAATTAAATTTGTTTTACTCAAAAATATTCAGACTAATTCTAAAAGATTAATGTGAATCTAATAATTTATCTGTAGCTTATGGTACTATTAATTTTTAGTTTGTGATATTGGTATTTAAGTTTTTTAAGTGTGTGCTTTAATTTACAAATACGTTTATTTAATTTCAAAAGTTTTTTTTTATTCTTAAGGTGCTTATTAAATTTAATAATATCTTTATGATATCTGCATTTTTGAGTAAGTAATCTTCTTCTCGATTTATATATTTTTTTCTGTTCCTTTCTTAATGTTCTTTTATGACTTCTTTTTCCATGCTTTCTCATATATATAAAAAGCATAGATTATAAAATACCCGCGACGAGACTCGAACTCGCAATCCTCACGTTAGAAGCGTGATGCCTTATCCATTGGGCCACGCGGGTGAATGCTGGTTATTAAAACCGTGGGGGCGCTGAGGGAATCGAACCCCCGACCTCTCCCACCCAAAGGGAGAATCATACCCCTAGACCAAGCGCCCTCATTACTGGTTACTATTAAAGAATCGAGTAGGATTTGAACCTACGTAGAGGGAGCTTAAGTCCCACGCTTAGCCGCTAAGCTATCAATACTAAATTGCTGTTAGTAACCACAGCTGGAGAATGAGGGCATCGATCCCTCTACCTCTCGCATGCAAAGCGAGCGCTCTACCATTTGAGCTAATTCCCCATTAATCGTTATCTACAAGAT
>JAAHTH010001685.1_pt1 | contig 18502 bp, 36 predicted proteins | sample 6116091 | NCBI WGS metagenome assembly JAAHTH01 (sample SAMN13939990, study PRJNA603662) | sponge metagenome | isolation source: marine sponge | host: Mycale hentscheli | place: New Zealand | collected 2006 | reverse complement strand
TGCTGATTGTGCATTTAGTAATTTAGGAGAAGGAACATTATCAGAAAAAACTTTTTCAGTTGCTGATAAGAAAGTAAATTTACAGTATTGTATTTCTACTTTTGAACAAAACTATTTACATTCTTTAATTGCAAATGGTTCAAACAATACAGAAGTTCCTACTGTTAATCAATTTTTAGTAGAATCTTCTGCTACAAAAGTTGCTGATGGAATGGTAAAGTATGCATTTGCTGCAACTGCTGATGGGTTAATTGGTAAATTTTTAGCTGATGCAGGTGTTATTGATGTTACAATTAATGCTTTATCTGCAACTAATGCACTTGATGAAATTGCAAAAGTTTATTTAGCTATTCCTGCTGAAGTAATTGCAAAAGAAGATTTATTTATCGGTATTGATGAAGCTTCTGCAAGATATTTCAAATTAGCTGCATTTGATACAACTGTTCCAGAATTAACTATTAATGATGGTTTAGAGTTAAGATATTTAGGTATTCCAATGGTTGTTTGTGATGGTATGGGTGCTAATACAATCTTTGCAGCACGTAAATCTAACTTACTATATTTAACTGATTTAGAATCTGATTATTCTGATTTACAAGTTATCAATATGTATGAAACAACTGGTGAGCCTAATGTACGTTTTGTTACTCGTTTCAAAATGTCATTTGACTTTATGATTCCAGAAGAAATTGTTTTAGCACAAACTGTTTAATTATTCATTTAATAGGGTATTAATAGTACCCTATTTTTAAACTTATATAATATGCCTATATGTAGTGATGCAATTAGTGCAGCAGTTGAACGTAATTGTAATAATAATGTAGGTGGTTTAAAAGCTATTTACATTACTGATTATGAGAACGTAACAGTTGTAACTGATACTGAATCAGATGGAGTTATTGATACAATCACAATGGCTTCTACTACTCAATTTTTTGATTTTTACTTTGCTAAAAATTCAGCAATGTATGAAGAAAATTTAGTACAAAATTTAGAAATTGGTTCTACTTATTTTGAACAAAAAGTAGCTTTATCAATTCCTTATAGAGATGAAACAAGAAGAGAAGCAGTAAAAGAATTAGTTTCTGGACAAAAGAAATTAATGGTATTGCTTCAAGATAATAATGACAACTATTGGTTATACTTTGAAAAAGAAGGTGGTATTGTTACTGCTTTAACTGGTGGTTCAGCAGCAGCAAAAGGTGAATTAAATGGTTATGCTATTGAAATCACTGCTGATTCTGTATCACAAGCAGCAGTAGTAGACCCTACAATAGTAGATGCTTTATTAGTACCTGCAACTTAAAATAATATTCATTTTTAGAAAGGATGGTGTTTATCTAACCGTAGTATTAATTTACTACGGTTTTTTTATGCTATTGAAAAATCACACGTAATTTATTATATATTATATGATAACAATTATTAGAGAAGTAAATTCTGAACTATTATTTACTGTTAGAACATACAATTCTAATGCAAATTATAGTGTAGATTTAAATAGAATAGGGTATGATACTACTACAAATGTAGCTTTATCTAATCCTACTATTTATTCTGGTAGAGCATTAAAATTTAATACAGATTTAACTACATATTCAGAAGCTTCATATAATTATATATTAAAAGAAGATGATGTAGAAGTAGATAGTGGTACTTTCTATTTTTTAAATCTTAATACTAATGAAGATAACGTATATTTATAATGAATTTAAGAAGTTTATTTAACATAGATAAGAAAGAAGAAAATAAAGGTTTTGCTATTGGTTTAGGTACTAATGTAGCAAAGGTAGAACTTCCTAAAATTTCAGAAACAAGAAGGAATGAATGGGTTGATTATGGTGAAAAAAATCTATTTCCTTTAGAGCTTCAAGATTTATATTTAACATCGCCAATGAATCAAGCTATTATTAATCGTAAAAGTTTAATGATGGCAGGAAGTGGAATTGAATTTGCAGAAGAAGATTTATTAAATCCTGCTTTTGTAAAAATGGTAGAATTTACTGATGGTAAACATAATTTAGAATATCTATTAAAAAAATGGTCTTTAGATTTTCAAACTTATGGAAGCTATGCAATAGAAGTAATGTGGTCTTTAGATTTTTCTAAAATAACTAAACTTAAATATGTAGACACTTCTAATATTCGTTCTGGTTGGATGGTAAATAACGAAGTTACTGAATATTGGTATAGTGAAAATTGGGAAAAGAAAGGTAAAAACCCACCCATATCTATTGCTGCTTTTGACGTTAGTGATAAAACTAATCATAATCAATTGCTTTATGTAACTAAAGAAACAATAGGATTAAAATATTATGGAATGCCATCGTGGTATTCTGCAAAAAATTCAATAGAATTAGATACTGGTTTAACAGTTAATTATTTAAAAGATTTAAAAGCAGGTTTTAGTGGTAAGATGGCAGTTAATTTTCCATCATTACCAAAAACAGAAGAAGAAAAAGATAGTATAGTTAAATCACTTAATAAAGCTTATTTAGGTGAAAGTGGAAATAGAGTAGTGGTAACTTTTTCACCAAACGATACTTTAAAACCAGACATAACAAAGATAGATAATCAGCAGGTAAATGAAGAATGGTTAACTATATCTGAATCAGCAACGCAAAATATATTAACTGCTCACGGTGTAACATCACCAGAATTATTTGGTATTGCTAAAGCAGGTAAATTAGGTAGTGCAGGTATTGAAGAATCATATAATATTTTTTACAATACTGTTATCAAACCAGACCAGAAAACATTGCAGAAATCTATTAATATGTTATTTAAAATTAATGATTTACCATCAATAGTAATATCTACTTCAACTCCATTAGAAGTAACTGATGATACTGGTTCTGCTATTGATAAGGAAAAATCATACAATGGTGCTCAAATTAGTTCAGCGGTAGAAATTATGCAGAACGTAAATCAAGGAATATTAACAGAAGACCAAGCTATTAAATTTTTAATTCAGATGTTAGGATTTAGTGAAGAAGAAGCATATGGTTTATTCGGTAAAACAAAAGAAAACATAGTATGATTTTATTAATATCAGAAGAATATTTAAAAGCTAATGCTATTGCATCAGAAGCTATTGATTATAGAGTATATAAACCACATATAATTGCTTGTCAAGATTTATATTTAGATGAACTTTTAGGTGTTACTTTTAAAGATAATTTATTAACTGGTTATCAAAATCAAACATTGACACCTTATGAACAACAATTAGTTGTTTATTTAAAACAGATGTTAATTAGAAGAGTTGAAGCAGCAGTAACAGATTTTTTAACTTATAGATTAAGAAGCAAAGGTGTACAAACTTCTTCAAGTGGTGATAGTAATTCAGCAACAGATACACAAGTACAATATTCGGAAAAATTACTTAATGAATATGCTGATAAATATTATCAATACGCTTGTAAATATTTAAATGATAATTCTTCTGAATTTCCATTATATGATAGTGATGCTTGTGATGAATGTGAAGAAAATACTAACAATACTAATATGTACTTCTATGGTTTATAAAGATTTTGAAACACCTTTATTAACTACTGGAGGTGCTATGGCTGCAATATATCAATTCATTCAAGGTGATATATTTAATTTAATATTAGGAACTTTAGTAACAATATCAGTAGTTGCTTTAAATATAGTTAAGATATTTATTCACTTAAAGAAATTAAAAAGAGATGAGGAAGATAGATAAAATCATTTTACATTGTTCAGATACTCCTGCTAAAATGGATATTGGAAGCAAAGAAATTAATAAATGGCATAGGCAAAGAGGTTGGAGTGCTATTGGTTATCATTATGTAATTAGAAGAAATGGTACAATAGAAAAAGGCAGGAGTGAAGATAGAATTGGTGCACATTGTTTTGGCTATAATAGAACGTCTTTGGGTGTTTGTTTAGTTGGTCGTGGTAAATATACTAAAGCACAATTTAAAAGCCTTAAATCGTTGTTAAATGAATTACAAGCAAGATATTCAGAATCTACTATTAATGCACATTATGAATTTAGCAATAAAGATTGCCCTATGTTTGATGTTGCAGGTTATTTAGAATCATTAAAATCAGAAGAAGATGCCGATTAATCCAATTAAAAATATATTAAATAGTATTAAAAGCGTTGGTGAAGTTGTAGATAAATTTGTTAAAACACCAGAAGAAAAAGCTGAAATAATGGCAAAGATAGAAAGTGAAATTTCTAATCGTTGGGAAGCCGATGCTAAATCAGATTCTTTTTTAGCTAAAAATATTAGACCATTATCATTAGCAGCAGTATTAATTGTGTTCTTTATTATGCTATTTACTGATGGTAATGTAGGTAATTTTAAAATACAAAAGGAATATATACCAGTATTCCAGATATTATTAATCACTATTGTAGGTGGTTACTTTGCAGTTAGAACCATTGATAAAAAAGGTAAGATTAAATAAAAAATTCACCACATTAAAACGTGGTTTAACAGTCAATAAACCGAATAGATAAAAAATCTACTCGGTTTTATTTTGGTGTTATAAATCTCCACACCCACTATATATATCACAACTTTCATTATCATCAAATAAATCAAACTGGAAAGAAGTTTCAGAACTTGAATCTTTAATTACTTTATTAAAATTTTCTGATACTTTAAGAATATCATCCACGCTTGTATTGCCTCTAAAAAAATTAATAGGTTTTTTATTACCTTCTTCATCAATAACTTCATCTCTTTTTAATGGTGTAAATAAAGAATATTTCTCCTCCATTTTCTTGAAAAAATTAAAATGTTCTGGATTGTCTTTAGCTATTTTATATAAATTATTTTTAGATTTTTTCCAACAAGTTTTACAGTTACCTTGATACCCTTTTAAATTTAACCTAAATTTTTGATTACTCCACCAAAAATTTATTTTTATTTTAGTCATTTTAATATCTTCTATTAAAGGATATATTATATTATATGTTTTTCTATCTGCTACAATTCTATCAACTTCATCATACCTAATACCAATAGCAGTATAGTATTCATCCCATTTCAATTCATTTTTTATATATGAATGAATAGGACGTAATTTTAACTCTCTATTACAATGTGGAAAAGCTTGGTTAGGAATACCATATTTTTTAATAACTTCTTCAAATGGCTCTCCATTTCTTGATGCAGTTTTAAAATCTACAAGTTTATGTTTAGTTCCTAATCTTTCATTATGTTTAACTAATGCTTCTACCCATACTACATTTAAATCAAATTCTTTATCACACCTATTCACAAAATCTAAAGTTTCTTCATTTTCTTCTCCAGTATTAGCGAATACGAAAACCATTTCAAACTCATCACTTTTATTTTTTTTTAACCATTGAGCCATATATGCAGAAGTTTCTCCACCACTAAAGCTAACTAATAATTTCTTTTTCATAATTTAACATCCCACATATTAGGGTATTTTTTAATATTTTCATTTAGATACTCTATTTTATTATTGCACTTAGGGCATTTAAAACCTAAGTTAATTAAGTCGTGCCATTTACCATCAATTAAAATAACTGGTTCAGCACATCCATCAGTTGCTATTACGTATTTATCTTTACAATTCATTGTGTTTATTTTAGTTCGTTCATATAGGATTTTTTATACTCGTAAGTTGCACAAATACAAATATAATAAACTTTTATTAAATAAATAATTTATTTTAATTTTTTTTATTCAACTATTATAATTACATTTGTAATATGGAAAAGAAAAAAGATATAAAACAAGTATCTGTATATCTTGATAAAGGTGTATATGATAAAGTAGTAGAACAAGCTACTATATTAAGAAGAAGTAAAACATTTATTATTAACGAATTATTAAGACAAAAATTTAAGATATGAAAGTTGTAAATATTAAAGGTAAATCATACGTTGAAGTAAACGAAAGATTAAAGTATTTTAGAGAACATTTTAAAGGTTATTCTTTACTATCTGAAATAGTAGAACTAACTGATGAAAGAATAGTTCTTAAAGCACGTATATTATCACCAGACTTAATTGAAGTAGCTAATGGTTTAGCTTATGAATTAGCAGGTTCTTCATTCATAAATAAAACTTCATATATTGAAAATTGTGAAACTTCTGCGTGGGGTCGTGCTTTAGCAAATTTTGGAATAGGTTTAGATAATAGTGTAGCTTCTGCTGATGAAGTATCACAAGCAATAGAATTGCAGGATATGGAAAAAACTGCATTGCTTAAAATATCACAAGCTAAATCAATAGATGATTTAAAAACTATATCAGTAAAATTTAAACCAGTATTAAATTCAATTAAAGGAAAACTAACAGAAAAGAAAAATGAACTTAACAAATAAACCTTGTAGAATATGCAAACAAAAACCTGCTGCTATTGGCAGGTTAATGTGTATGACTTGCAAAAACAAAAGAGTAAAAAGAAATAACAAAGTGTTAAAAACATTTAATTATATTAAAGATCATACTATTGTTGAACGTGTTAAACCTAAAAATGGTTATCATAAAAAAGAATTTTGGATAGAAACACCACATACAATAAAAAGAGATAAAATAAGAAGGGATGAATTTAATGGTTTTTATTAAAAATAAATTATAATAATTTTTTTAAATGGATTATTATATATACATTTGATAAACAATAATAAAAAAGGAATAATTATGAAAGAAGTAAACAAAGAAGTTTATAACACAAGAAAAGAATTATCTTTAGATTTTGGTGGAAACTCTACAAAGATTTTAAGATACCTAAACAAAAGAATAGAACTATTCACAAGATTAGGAATGGATGAAGCTAAAAGTTTTTATGAATTAGTATTAACTGATTTTGAAGAACAAGAAGCAATAGATGAACAAATAAGACAAGCTAACAGAAGAAACGAAGAAGAAATAGCTAAACAAGGAAGATGGCACTAAAATAAAAACTATGAACTGTAAAAAACTACCAAAAACTATTACAATGTATTCAGCAGATAATGATGAAAAATATGAATACAAAACTATATTTAATAAATCCAACTGCTATTTAAAAGCTTTATTTATTAATGATTTATTTGATACCTTCTGCATATTTGAAGCAGATTATGATGATAATTTAGAACATCAAATGCCAGAAGAAGTAGTAGTATCATCTGATTTAGAATCAGTCATTAAAGAATGGCAAGAATTAACATACAATCATTACACCCAAAACTAAATAAATTATGAATATTCAAGAATTAGAAAAAAGAAGAGAAGATTTAAGAAACTCACTAAAAGGTGATTTTATGCACGATTTAAGCTTACGTGAAGAAATACATAAGTTAACTATGTTAATTGAAGGTGTTAAACCTAATGATGGTTCTTGTGATTTAGATTGTGATTCTTGTGGTGCGTAATGGTAATTACTAAAGAACAACATATAGAGTTAAAGCAGTTAAAAAATAAATTAGCTGCTTTACTTTTGGAAATAGAAAACAATAAACCAGAAGAACTATTAACAATTGATGAAGTATTTAATTTTACTTGTGAATTTTTTGATGTAGATGGTGATAAAATCAAAGGAAATAACAGAACTAAAGTAGTAGTATTATACAGAAGTTTCTTTATTAAATTTGTATATGATGAATTGAAAGTTACATATAAAAAAATAGGTGCATTTTTAAATAAGAACCACGCTACACTTATTAATAATGTTTTAAAATTAAATGAAGTTTTAGAACAACATCCAGAAATAAATAAACAATACGAACAATATAAAACAGATTTACTATGAGATTAGAAAAAGAAGTTATTAGATGGGCTGATGATAAAGAATTAATATTATTAGGAAATTCATACCAACAGTATGCTAAATTTATGGAAGAAGGAAATGAAATATTAGTTGCTATGAATAAGATAGATAATTTAATAAAAGAATCTGATACTAAACTAAATAAAGTATGGAGTGATGAACTTGAAAAAGAAATGCGTGAATGGATTGAAAAAAAAGAAGCAGCTACCAATGAACTTAAAGACGCTTTTGGTGATACATTAGTTACTTTAATAATACTTTCTGCACAATATGATTTACAATTAGAAGATTGTTTAGAAGTAGCATATAATGAAATTAAAAACCGTACTGGTAAAACAGTTGGTGGTACATTTATTAAAGATTAATTAATTAAATTATTTATTAATGGGTGTTAATAGCACCCTTTTTTTTGCACTATGAAAAAAGAAACATATTATTTTTCACACGATTATAATACAAGAAATGACTTCAAAATTAAGAAAATGATTATGAAGTTAGGTTATACTGCATACGGTGTTTACTGGGCATTAATTGAAGATTTATATAATAATGATAATAAAATTATATTTGATTTAGAATTAATGGCTTATGATTTTAGATTAGATGAAGATGTTATTAATTCTATATTAAATGATTTTGATTTATTTATTATTGATAATGGTTATTTATCTTCTGAATCTATCGCAAGAAGGTTAGAATTAAGAGATGCAAAGAGTGAAAAAGCACGAGGTAATGCTAATAAAAGATGGGGTAAATCAGAATCAACTATAAAACCAAAAGACCATATATTCTATGTGTTAGAAATATATAATGATAATGAAAACTTTTTAAAATGTGGTATGAGTTCTACAAGTATAGCACGTAGGTTTTCTGGAAAATTAAAATCATATAAATATAATATATTATTTCAATGCGAAATGGATTCTTTAACTGCTTTAGAATACGAATCTAAAATAAATACTAAATGCGAAAGTTACGAACCTTCGCATAAGTTTGGTGGCTATACAGAATGTTATAAACGTAGTAGTTTAAAGGATATTAAAGAAATTTTAAAACCTTTCGCACCTTTTCGCAATGCTTTAAAAGAAAGTAAAGTAAAGGAAAGTAAAATAAAAGAAATAAAGGATATAAAAGAAATAGAAGATAATCATACTCATCTAACTATATCTAATTCAGATTATGATAAATTTGTTAAAACTTATGGTAAATCAGTTACTGATGATTATATTAGCAGAATATTAAATTATGAAGGAAATAAAAAATATAAATCATTAAGTATGACATTAAGAAACTGGATTAAAAAAGATGGTGTAACGGCAATACCTTCTGATGATTGTTTTAAATACAGATATGAAGGTAGAATTTATACAATACCTGCTGAACAATCAGAAGCATTTGAGAAGGAAAAAGAACTATTAGGAAAATCTATGAAAATAATTAAAACACCAGAAGGATATGCAGTATCAAATAACTAAAAGAAATATATACAACTTAGATACATCTAAAAAATTATCTACTTGTCCTAAATGCAGCCACACAAGAAAAAAGAAAACAGAAAAGTGTTTGATGCTTGACTGGGAACGTGGATTAGGTACGTGCCAACATTGTGGCGAAGTGGTGCAATTACACGAATATAGTTTTACAAAAGAAAAACACTACGAAAAACCATCACAGAAGTATTTTAACAATGGTTTAAGCAAAGAAGTTATAGAATATATATATAACAATAGGAGTATATCAGAAACTACTTTAAATCGCTTTAAAATAAGTAATGCAAAAGAATGGTTGCCACAAACACAAAAAGAAGTTAATTGTATTTGTTTTAATTATTACCTGCAAAATGAATTAATTAATATAAAATTTAGGGATAGTAAAAAGAATTTTAAGCTTGTTAAAGATGCTGAAAAGATTTTATACAATTTAGATTCAATTTTAAACACTAAAGAAGCAGTAATTGTTGAGGGTGAATTTGATGCTTTAAGTTATTCAGAAGCAGGAATACACAATGTAGTTTCAGTTCCTAATGGTTTTAATCTTAAAGGTACTTTAAACTTAGATTATTTAGATAATTACATAGATGTATTTGAGAATAAAGATAAGGTATTTATAGCAGTAGATAATGATGAAGCAGGTGTTAAAGGTGCAAAGGAATTAATACGAAGAATAGGAGCAGAAAAGTGCTATTTAGTAGATTTTAAAGATTGTAAAGATGCTAATGATTATTTAATTAAGTATGGCAAGATAGAACTAAATGATACTATCAAAAACGCTAAAGCAGTACCTTTAGAAAACGTATTAACTGTAAATGATTATAGAAGTGAATTAGAAGATTTTTATATTAATGGATTAGAACGTGGGCATCTATCTGGTATTAAAAATTTTGATGAAATATTTTCTACTTACACTTCACAATATACAGTTGTAACTGGTATTCCTTCATCTGGTAAATCTGATTTTGTAGATTCACTTTGTGTAGGTTATAACCTTAATTTAGGTTTTAAAGTAGCTTATGCTTCACCAGAAAATAAACCTAATAAATTGCATAGTGATAAAATAATTAGAAAGATATCAGGGTTTAAACCAACGAATAAAGAAGAATTTAATGATGCAGGTTTTCAAGCTGCTATTGAACACGTTAACAATAACTTCTTTCATATTGATTTTGAAGATGGTTATGATTTAAAAAGAGTATTAAAAAAGGGTGCTGAACTTGTAAAGCGTAAAGGAATAAAAGTATTAGTGATAGACCCATTTAATAAAGTACGTTTGAAATCTTCATTAGGAAAAAAAGATACTGAATATACAAATGACTATTTAAATGAAATAGATATGTTTTGCAGAAAATATGATGTTAAAGTATTTTTAGTTGCTCATCCAGTTAAGATGCAAAAGTTACCTAATGGAAAATTTGAAGTGCCTTCTTTGTATTCTGTTAAAGGTGGTTCTGAATTTTATGATATGACATACCACGGTTTAGTGGTTCATAGAGATTATGAAAATCAAACAGTACAAGTAAAAGTTTTAAAAATTAAGTTCGGGCATTTAGGAGAAAATCAAGCATCAGCATATTTTAAATTTAACTTAGATAATAATAGATACATACCATTACCAGAATATAATGAAGAAGATTATACTATTGGTGATTATAAAATTGATAGTGGTAATTGGTTAACTAATGAAGTTAAAGAAGAAGAAATTAAACCAATGGATTCATTACCATTTAATACAGAATTTGATGAAGAAGATTATCCTTTTTAGTTTGCTATTTAATAAAGTAGCTGCACAAGATTGTAAAGAATGTTATTATACTGGATTGTTTACTGGTAATGATTATACTTTTAATATAGAACCTGCTGATGATTGTAGAAAGTATTTATTTTTAAGGCTTCAAGATTCATCTACTATTAATTGTAATCCATTACCAATAGAACTAAATTATTTTAATGCAGAATTAATTGATGGTTATGTGTTTTTAAAATGGCAAACATTAACAGAAATTAATAATAATTACTTTACTATCTTAAAATCTTATGATGGTTATAAATGGAATGAATTAATTGATGTTGATGGTGCAGGAAATTCTAATATAATAACTAATTATAATTATATAGATACTGATTTAAATGGTGGTAATATCTACTATTATTTAAAACAAACTGATTTAAATGGTGATTATAAATATTATAATATTATTACAATAGATAATAGTAATATCAATTTAAATTACAAGCTATATGACTTGAATGGTAGAGAGGTTCAAGATGATTTTAAAGGAGTTAAAATAAAATATTATATAAAATAAATTAAAATAATTTTTTTATTTAAAATAAGTTTAGTAAATTTGCTATATGAAAAAACCAGAACATTATAACAAAAGAACAATAGCAGGGAATGATGTTATTGATATGATTAAAGTATTAGATTTAAATTTTAATCAAGGTAATATATTAAAGTATTTACTTCGTGATAAAGGTCAAGATAAAGCTGATTTAATTAAAATCATAGACTATGCACAAAGGGAATTAAATTATATTACAGAACAAGAAACTACAAAAATTAATAACTATAAACTATTTAGTAATGAAGATTAGAATAAAACCATTATCAGTAAATGCAGCTTGGCAAGGTAAACGATTTAAAACAGTAGATTATAAAGCTTATGAATTTAACCTAACTAAAATGCTTCCTAATGAATTTAAAGTACCATTAGGTAAATTAGAACTAAATATTAAAGTAGGTTTTAGTTCTCCATTAGCTGATGTAGATAATATGTTAAAACCTTTTATAGATATTCTACAAAAGAAATATAATTTTGATGATAAAAATATTTTTAAAATAGTAATAGAAAAAGAATTAGTTAGTAAACATAGAGAATATATTGATTGGAAATTAACAGAATACGAAAAATAAAATTATGGAAATTAAAATAGAAATGTACGGAATAGATTTAAAAGTAGTTTATGATTTAGATGAAGATTATTGTGTAGATGAAATAAATGAAGTAAAAGTAAAAGGTCAAGATATATTATGTTTGTTGTCTTATGAGATGATTGTGGATATAGAAACAGTAATATATTTAACACAAGCTAAACTATCAGATGAAGGTAAATGATTTAGATACTGTATTAAGCACGTGTTGGAATCATCTAATAATAATAGTACCTAAGCATTTAAAGAATAATATATATACTATTAACATAGCTACTAAAGATGGTCAACACGATGACCCTAATACATACACATTAGCAGAAGCAAAAAAGAAAATATTAAATTATTATTATTGGTACTTTAATAAATTAAAATAAATTAGTTATATTTACAAAAAATAGGAATAAATGAAACAAACTGGAGAAGCTTTATTAAATAGATTTAAAAAGCAATTAACACAAGATGAACAGATAGAACTATCTACTTTAATGATGTTCAGCATTATTCAATTAGATATACTTGCAAGGGAATTAAGAGATAATACAAGTAAGGAACAGAAAAGAGAAATTAATATGTTTCTGAATATGTCTAAAAGGATAGTTAAAAGGATTGAGAAGAAGTACATTGATGATGCTGATGAAGAATTAGAAGATATTTATTATGAGGTTCAAGACTTCTTAATGAAAACTACTAAGCATCAAATGAACGCTTTAAGAAATAATAAAACTAATCAGTTTTTAGAATCAGTAAAATTTATATAATAAAATAAATAAATATGGAAAAGTTAGAACAAGAAGGAACAATTGAAAAAATCTTTGATACTATCACTTTTGATAGTGGATTCAAAAAAAGAGAATTTGTAGTTAAAACAAGTGGTCAATATCCTCAACTAATCAAATTTGAAGTAGTTAAAGATAAATGCGATACTTTAGCACAATACAATAAAGTTGGTGATTTAGTTAATGTATCTTTTAACCTACGTGGTAATGAATATACTAAAGGTGATAAAACTATGTACTTTAATACCTTATCAGCTTGGAGAGTTCAAAAAGTAGAAGCTGATAAACATTTAGGCACAGAACAAGTAACTACAACAGTAGGAGGGGTATTAGATAAAGTAGAGGACGATTTACCGTTCTAGTATTAACCAATAAAAAACCTAATGAACCCAACAACCCAAAAACAATTTACATCTATCTACTATGACTTAATTAAATATGCTGATAAGCAGTTTAAAAGAAATGTAGATAGTGTAGATATAGTTAATGATTTATATATATATCTTAACAAAAACCCTAACAAGGTAGATAGTTCTAAACTATCTGCCTTTTGTTATTCTTATATATACAATCAATGTAGTTATACTTATAGAGATAAAAGAAATAGGTATAGTAATGCTAATACAACATCAGTAGAAGCTTTACATTATTTAGAAGATGAAGTATATGAAGAAGAAGATTTAGCACCTGGTGATGTTTTAAAATTAGCTAAAGTTAATGAAGCTAAATCTAATATGAATAGCAGGTTATTAACAGTCTATGAATTATACTATGAACAAAATTATACTTATGTAGAAATAGTAGATATGACTGGTATTAGTTTAGGTGATGTATACAACAGAATCAACGAAATAGAACAATTTATTAACTCCTATGTAGAAGGTAGGCAACAACTAAGAATAATTTAATTGAAATATTATGAATGAATTAATATATATATTAGGTGCAGCTTCATTAACTGTATTACTTATAAATGCAGAACCATTTAGAAAAATATTATTGTTTTTTAAATGGCAAGATAAAAAAGTATTTAATTGTGCTTTATGCTTTGGCTTTTATGTTAGTATAGTTATTGCTTTGTTATTAGGTGCTAAACTTATTTTAATACCTATTTCAGCAGTGTTAGCTTCATTTATTGATAAGAAGTTATATGAGTAATGAAAAGCTATTAAAACGTGCTTATAATGATTGGGTGCTATTAGGTAAGCCCAGACGTTATAGGTATCAAGATATTTTTAAATATTACAATGCAGTATTTAAAGCAAATGAAACAAATCCAACTTGTCCTGCTTGTATAGCAAGAGTAATTAAAAAAGTAACATTATGGATAGAGAAGAATTAAGTATACCACACGAACTATTTTGTAAGAAATATATTGAATATAGAGGTAATGGAGTTAGAGCTTATTGTGATGCTTACGATTTAGATTTTGAAGATGGTAAAGTATATAATAGCAGTAAAGTTAGAGCATCAGATTTACTTACAAATGTTAACATTGTCGTACGTATAAGGGAGTTATTAGAAGAAACTGGATTAAATGAATTGTTTGTAGATAACGAATTAAAACATTTAATTTGGCAAGATGATGATAGAAGTGCTAAAGCAAAAGGGATAGATATATTCAATAGAATTGCAAGAAGGTACGATGAAAAAATGGTAGTAGAATTAAAAGAATTTAAAGCTAAATTTGATTAATGGAATATTGTAGTGATTTTAAATATGATTTAGAATTAGGTCAGATTAAAGAAATTGAATTAGGTGCAATATTAAATAATAAAAAGATAGAAGTAAAGACTGATTTACAAGCTTCAAAAACTGGTAATGTTTATGTAGAATATGAATCAAGAAATAAAGCAAGTGGAATAGCTAAAACTGAATCTGATTATTATTGTTTTGTCATATCTGATTATTCATTCTTTTTTATTAAAACATCTGAATTAAAAACTAAATGCAGGAAGTATTTAAATACAGATAGAGATAAAAGGGGTGGTGATAATAATACAAGTAAAGGAATATTATTACCAATAATAGAACTAATAAAATGAATGTAAGATTATATAAACCACACGAAAAACAGAAGGAAATTCACGAAACTATCAATAACACTGATAGTTTTTATTATATATTGAATATTGGTAGACAGTTTGGTAAGACTGCATTATTAGAAAATCAATGTTTATATTGGGCAATTAATGAAAAGGATATAGTTATTGGATGGGTTTCTCCAGTATATAAACAAGCTAATAAATCATTTAATAGTATTAAACGTGCTATTAAAGATATTCCTATTTATAAATCAGCTAATGAATCTAAATTAGAAATAGAGTTTACTAATGGTACTATAATTAAATTTATGTCTGCTGAATCAGATGATAATTTAAGAGGGGGAACATTCACATATTTAGTTTGTGATGAATTTGCATTTATCAAAAAAGATACTTGGCAATATGTATTAAGAGCAACTATATTAGTTAAAGGTAAGAAGTGTATTTTAGCAAGTACACCAAAAGGTAAAAACAACTTCTTTGATATGTATAACTTGGCTAAAACTAATCCACGTTATAAAGCTTTTAAAGGTACTTCATTTGATAATCCATATACTAACTATGAAGAACTAAATGATATTAAAAAAACACTACCAGAAGCAGTTTGGGAACAAGAATATTTAGCTGAATTTGTAGATAGTGCATCAGTATTTAAGAATGTAGATAAATGTATTAATGATAAACCTGCATCTACTTCTTCATACTATATTGGTATTGATATAGGTTTTCAAGATGATAGTACAGTAGTAACAGTATTGAATGATAATAACCAAATGGTAGAACAAAAAGCTATTAATAATTGTACTACTAAAGAAGTTAAAGATTTAATAATAAATACTATTAATCGTTATCCACATTGTAAAGCTTATTTAGAATTAAATAATCAAGGTATAGCAATCTATCACGATTTAGTAGATGAACACAGATTACACGGAACATTAGAAGGTTTTACAACAACTGTTAAAACAAAAGGATTAATTATAAACAATTTAGTTAAATGTTTTAATGAAGAAAGTATAACTATTTTAAATAGTGTAGAATTACAAGATGAATTAGCTGCATACATTTATAAAGTTTCAACTACTGGTGTATTAAAGTTTGAAGCAGCATCTGGTTTTCACGATGATAGGGTGATGTCTTTAGCTATTGCTACATACTGCTACTTTGAAAATAAAATAAATGCTAACTTTAACTTTGTTATTGGTTAAATAAATTTGTGTTATGGAAAATAAAAATGTATTTAAAAAATATAGTAGTTTACTATATAAGTTGTTAATTTTTGTATTGGTTTGGATTGGTGTATATCATATTTATACTAATCAATTAGATACTGGTGTTGAATATTATAAAGATTTAATAGGTTCTTTTTTATCTACTCTATTAGTTTTTTATAAAAGTATTTATAATAAATATAAATAGTTAATATTAATTTATTATATTTGCTATTAACAATAATACTTACTAAGTGTTTTGTGAAAAATATCCTTCCATTAAAACCACTTGCAGAAATGTAGGTGGTTTTTTTTATGTTATTGAAAAATTACTACTAACATTAATATATATTATATGAGAATACCTAAATCGTGGAATAGTATTAGTTTATCTACATTTACTAAATTATCTAATTTAGAAGATACTGATAACGATGTAACTAATTTAATTAATAGATTAGCATTGTTATCAAACGAACCTATTGATAAAATCAAACAGTTGAAATACGGTAAGGTATTAAAGCTTACTAAAAAATTATCATACTTAAATCAATTACCAACTGCTAAAAAAAATACTTGGTTTATTTATAAAGGTGATGTATTTAAATTAATTGATATAGATAATATTTCTAATCAAGATTTTATTGATTTAAATGATGTTATAGAATCAGATATTGATGAAGGTGATAAACTTGCTAAATGCATTCATAAGCTATATAAATCAGTACGTAAAAAAGAATATGATTATAACCACTTTTTAGAATTATCTATTGGTAAATCTTATTCTACTATACTTTTTTTTTGGAGTTTCGTAAAAGATTATTATTTAAAATATTTAAAGCATTGTTTAATCCAGATGGAGAAGATGAATCTGGAACAAATACAGAAGATGAAGAACGAGGGGATAGATATACAGTTGAACAAGCAAAAGATGAAGAAGCTGATAGAAATGCTGATAAATGGAAATGGTATAGCTTCGTAATTGGTTTAACTAATAACGACCCATTAAGATTAGAAGAAGCTTTTAAATATAGTTTCTATGATAGTTGTATTTATTACTTGTATAAATTAGAAAATAAAAAATAAGATGTTAGATTGGATAGGTATAATTAATGAATTTGAAAGTATAGCAAATTCTAATCCATTTATAAAAAAGTTTGGTTATGGTAGGCAAGAAAATAAACAAGCTTTATTTGATGCGTGGGATAAAGAATTCCCGATTATGTGGATTAACTCGGACACGTTTAATTATAATAAAGGTTCGTTTATCTATTCTACTGATATTGATATTTTTAGTATCATTAAAGACAGTCAAGAAGATGCAGATAAAACTATATCAGATTGTAATGCTATTATCATAGATGTTATTAATTCATTATATAATTTAGATTTATTAACTAATGATAATGTAACTATCACCCCTTATCATTGGCAAGAAGATACTGGTGAAATAGTAGCAGGTGTTACTGCAACTTTAGAAGTAGAAGTAGGAAATAATAATACTAATTGTAACTATTAAAATATATATATAATGGCAAATTTAAGCTACGAAGATAGGAAGGCAATAGAAAAATATTTGCTTGAAAACCCTATAAATTCATCTTCTGAATGGGGTTCTATTACTGGTGATATTGAAAACCAAACAGATTTAATAAATTACATTAATGAACAAACACCTTCAAGCGGTGGTAATAGTAATGTAGAATTTTATACTTATTCATTTAATACTGGGCAAGATAATAGACCTTTTTTTGATGATGGTATTATACAGATAGGGTGGGATTCACCTGCTAATGATGTTGAACTAACAATGTTAACTGAACCAGATGGAACTGGTGATATGGTTAGTTATGCTAAAACGGGTAGTAGTTCTGTTGTATCAACATATATAACACAATTAAATCTCACTTATGATATTTTTCCTGCAGGATTATCAGCTTTAGAGGTTTTAGTTGTTTTAATTAGTGCTGAACAAGACCCTTCTTTTCCAACTTATAGAATGACATTTCATAATGCAGGTTCATCATATAATACAATAGTTGAAGTTAAAAAAGTAATCCCTAAAACAATATAATAAATGGCGAATTTAAGTTATGAAGATAGAAAAGCTATCGAAAAGTATCTATCAGAAAACCCTACTGGTGTAAGTTCTGATTTTCAATTAAGGTCTAATAGAGATGCAAATGTCTTTGCAGATGGTAAGAATGGAAGGTTAGATTTAAACGGTTTAGGCGGTTGGAATTTTCAAAATGAATTTCAAGGTGAAA
>JAAHTH010000878.1_pt1 | contig 18505 bp, 13 predicted proteins | sample 6116091 | NCBI WGS metagenome assembly JAAHTH01 (sample SAMN13939990, study PRJNA603662) | sponge metagenome | isolation source: marine sponge | host: Mycale hentscheli | place: New Zealand | collected 2006 | reverse complement strand
ATATTTTCTTGTGGTGAATAAACCCTAATAACTCTATAAGTAAAGTTTTCATTATTAGCAAATCTTATCTCATCATTTTCTCTCAATTCTACTGTACTATCAATTCTATCAAAACTAGTATAAGAAGGTTCTTTACCAAATGGGAAATATTCAGATTCTCCTGGTTGGTATTCTAAATCGGCTTGTCGAAAAGTTGTGCCATAAGCTTCATTCATATTTGAAGAAGACATTACAAGTATACTTTCATCTAGAACTGAAGCTCCTCCCCCTGATGAACCTGTATATACCCAGAATGGAGCTGAAGCATTATTAGTTTCATTCATTAAGTAATCATTAGCACCTTGTCCTTGAATATTAACTGATGTGTAAGCCCCATCAAAACCTAGTGGGAAAAACAATCCTTGTCTATATCCGCCTCTTGCATTTTTAAATGCTCCTTTAATTCTCCAACTAATTTTATCATTACCTTTAATAATATGTTTACCGGAATTAGCATTTATTATCCATTCTAATGCTGTTACACCTGCTCCACCTTTAGATTTTCTTTCTCTCATTAAACCAAGATCGTATAAAGTTTCATACATTTCCCAATCTGCAGTACATTTAATACCTCCTGTTGGAACAGGTACCCTTGTATAAACCCATCTTTTAAATCTCCATCTTCTAAAGAAAGATCTAAATGTTTGTCTTCTTTTTACTTTATAATAATTTACAATATTAGTTATTTCAAACCAACCATAATCCATTACACTACCTATATTTGTTACTCTACCATCGTCTGTGTATACTTTACACTGTATATCCTCTAGATTAAATGGTTTTTCTCTTGTTCCAGTATATATTCCTCCTCCACTAGTAGATCCTCTAGTATACATGTGTAATTCAAATGCGAGTTCATCTCTTACTCCATTTGTTTCACTAACAAATGATGTTACAAATGAAGTTTGAAGTGATACAATTTGTGAAGAAGCTAAATCCTGGTCAGCAACTATAGGAGGGATTATAGTACCATTTGCTGCATATGATATTACTCTTTTACAGTTTGTTGCAGTATTGGCAATATATGGGTCTTTATCATTTAAAGGTGAATTAGTAATATCAGCTTCGGGATCTAAATAATAATCTACTGATTGTTGTGGTTGGCCTCCATTACTTGGGGTTGAAACAGAAGCACTACCTAGTGCATTAAATCTTAAGAATAATACATCATTTTCATCCCCATTATCATATTGTGAAATATAACCTGAACCTGATAACGGAATTTCATTTACGTAGTTATGAGCCGATATTTGAGAATACATAACTGGGGTTACATACTGCATTAAACGTTCTATAGGAGCAGGTTCTCCTAGCTCTTTATATTGTGTTTTACCTGATTTGGCTGCTATTTTACCTACAGTAGTATTAGGGAATACTGCTTTTAAAGTGTCAATTGCTAATGGTTCTAGTGAAGGAGGTAAGGCATTACCTTGTTCATCAATTAAATAATTTAAATTAATTCTAGTTAAACCATTTATATTTGGATAAGGATCATCAATATCATTAAAGTATCCAAAGAAAGCATCTCTTAATTCTATAGTTGGTAACTTACCAAATGTTCCTGTATCCCCAATATTCCAAATATTTAATTCTTGACTTGTTGATTTTGAACCAACATATCTTGGAAGAATAGATTTTAATTGGGAATAATTAGAATCAGGTACTGCTGCTTTAATAGCAGATCCAGACAATATTTGAGCTTGATTAACTGGAATAACTGGTCCTGATTGTGTATTGTAATCTACATCCATTAAGAATGTACTTTGTCTTTGGAGGTTATAATTGTTTAATAAAGGTTGACAATCCTTTGCAAATTGGAATGGTAAAACCCCTTCCCCATAAAATGAAGGAATAATAACATCTGTAGCGGTTGGTGGGTCAAAATTTGAATTTGGATCATTATATGAAGGTAATCCTACATATGAAGCCCATCTAGAACTACTTGGGAATATACTCATTGAGTATGATGTTACTACTAACCCAAATGTAAAAGATTTTTCTACTTCTATACCAAACCTTAAAGTATCATTTATATTTAAAGTGGTACTAATACTAGTTGGGAAAAATTCAGGTAATTGACCATCAAAGTTTATTCTACCTGTTGTGGTAGTATCTCCGGTTTGTAAAAAGGGTTGTGCTAAATAAAATCTATTAGAATCCCCTCCAAAAGTAGAAGTATCACTTGTGTTTCCTTTTTCTACAAAAAATGAAGCTGTTATTTGATCTGTTCCACCACTAGCATCCTCTACATCTTGGTCTAGTAAAATTCTACTATTTCCAGCTGGTTCTGCGAGGTTAGATATTGGGTCGAACGCTGAATCAAAATCAAATTCATTAGATAATGCATTGATTGTTGGAGCTGTTCCAATTTTAAGATCATTAAAATTAAATCTTATATAATACATACCATCTACTTCGTTTATAGTACTACCAGAAGTTGCATCAGTAAAATCTGGAATAGTTGTATCATTAATATTTAATATTGGGCTATCTGGGAATGTAATTGTATCCCCCAAAAGCTGAGTGCCTGGAAATATAGTTGTATCTACAGGAAGGGTATGAATAACCTCAAGCGAAGAGGTAATAATATCATCTCTTGTAGAAGATGTATACATTAAATCTACAGATGCAGTAATTATATTTCCTCCTGTTGCTAATGCTGCTCTATTTGTAAAAGGTAATAATTTGCTTAAACTATTTTGATTTCCTTGAGTTCCATTTCTTAATGGTTGAGTTAGAAATGAAAAAGAAGTATTAAAATCTGTTTGAGGGGATGTTGGATAAGGACCAAATGTGAAAGATGGTGTTGTATATTTTGTTGTGTTATAGTTTCCATTCCATAGACTTAATTCTTCAACTTCAACACTAAAATCTTGTATGTAATATTCTGGAAATAAATTTTCATCTTCTGCTGATTTAAAATAAGGTATAAGTCTCATTTGTTCCTGAACTTGGTAATTAGGATCAGCTGGGTATGTTGGGGATGTTAAACTATTTGCATTGTTACCACCCGAACCTAGATCACCCCAAAATAAATCACCACTAACTATAATTGTATTATTAGTAGAAGTGAGTGTTATATTAGCAAGAGGACTATTATACCCACCACCACCTACCAATTGATTATCATATTGAACATAAGGGTAAATAGTTGGGGATGAGATAATTTCTTTTATTGTTTCAGTATATCCATCATCAGCAAACCACTGAACTCCTATTTCTGAAATATTATAAGAATTATTAGGGGGATTTGGCATTACAAAAGTATATGAAAAAGCTATTTTCATATAATTTAAAACATCATATCCTGAAGGTGGGTTTCCAGCTGGTGAATAATTAGTCCACTTCCATTGCACTTCTCCATTTTCTGCATTATTTGTGTACCCTACATTTGGTAATGTACTTTGGTCCCCACCAAAATTTTGATTTGTAGTTCCATCAATTGTATGGTTTGAACCCGAAAATGGAGTAATAAATGTTTTTGGTGGGTTTGACTTTTGGGCACCTGATAAAAATGATATTTGTGGGAAATGAAAATCAAGTGAAGCTGTTCCAGCCTGTACGATTTGAGAACTTCCTGCAAGTAAATTATTTCTTTGATCTCCTCTAATGTTTTGATCAATTGATGTTGCGTCTGTAAAGAATAAAGGATCTACATCAACCGTTATTGGGGATGGAATAAATTCATCCGATAAGGTTGTTAATGGAGATAAAGTAAAATTTTGAGTACCGGGGATGATGTAGGGATAACTACCAGAATGTATTAATTGGTTTTCTTTTGTAATTACAGTACCTACATTAAATCTTGATGAAGAGTAAAAAAGTGAGGCACTAAAATATAATGGTACATTTGGTGTTCTTCCCAAAGTATAAGAACCAGAAATAAAATTATTATTATTTAATAAATTAACTGCTGGTTTTGTACTTGAACCAGGGTTAAAAAATGATAAATTTGCAGGTTGTTTTGGAATATTTGCTGTGCCATCTTGATCTCCCCAAAACCATAAATATTGTCTTTGAAATTCTGCTGTGTTATCTATAAAGCTATTTTGTGCTCTTAAATTTGCTTGACTTAAGCTTCCATCATAGGATGATGTAAAACTACCGGAAGTTTCTAACATCCATTTTTCCGATCCCCCTTGTGCAGATGCTGTTATATTAAAATCCCCCTGTGATGTATCAACTTCAATAAGAACATGAGTACCATTATTAATAGAATTATTAATATAATATTCAGTTGCTGTTCTCCCCCCAGGTAAACTAATATCAGTAAATACAATATCTAAAGTATTTGTTGATTCAATAAAATCTCCTATATTATTACCATCAATATCTTTAGTAGCTAATTTTATATATTTCATACTACTATCAATCTGGGATCCTTGGTTTACTTCAGAATAAAACCACGCGAATCCTTGTCTGGGGAAGTTATTAATATTGTTGAAAGAATCTAAAGTACTAATTCCTTGTTGATTAGTATTATTACTATAAAATATAGGTTTAAATGAAATTGGTTTACTAGATGGATCTTTGTAAATATCACATCCTGGGTTTAGATTACCATCTTGTACTAAAATATTTGACCCACTAAATTCTCCATTGTAGAATTCATCTTGGTTAAATATTGTTACTGTTTCTTGCCCTAATGGGCCAGATAATGTTTCTTCATAACTTTGAGTTAAAGGACCAAATATATTAGTTAACCCATAGGCTGAAGCTGAGGGTGATGTTTTAATCCCATTATATCTATTCATTACACCACCTGGTCCACCTGTAAATTTATATATAGCAGAACCTGATGTTGAATATTGTGGTTGGTCATCTGATCCTGTATTATAATCTTTAGGGAAGGGTTTAATTGAACCCGAATAATTATGGAATGAAGATGATGCTAAAGCTTGTCTTTGTCTATTTCTTTCTAATAAATGTTGTTTTACTATCACACCAGAACTTAAACTTGTTCTTGCAGGTGTAAAGTCTTTAATCATTTTAAATAGTGAATTATCAAAGAATTTTATTAATCTAATAAAATCTCTTACATCATAACTTGCCATATATTTTTCAAAATAGGCATCTCTTAACCTATCCAAATCTGGGTAGGATTTAGCTGATGAAGATATAAATCGGGGATCACCAATATATTCTCCTATATTAAAATAGCCAATTTGAGCGTTGATATCATCATTTATTTGATTTGATGGTGAAAATCCTACTTCTAAATAATTTATACTTGGTGTATAACTTTGGCTTACGTAAGAAGTAGTTTGGATTGACTTTAATGATGATATAGTTGTTGTATTGTTATTTTCACTTGAAATAACAGCAGTAGATCCACTTATTCCATAAGGTGCTTCAGCTAATACTAAATTTTGTTTATGTACTTTGTCTGTAATTCTATTTTTAATTCCTGATGGTACTTGATCTTGATATATATCTTCTATATTTGTTACAAATACTTTATCATCAGCATCGTTGATAGTAAAGGTACTGGTGCCATTTTCAAATGATTGTGTAATCTGAACATCAGAGCCAGTTATTCTAGGATGAATAGATGTTCTACTTCCAGTATCTAATTGCGTACCTAAAGCAGCTCTAAACATTAATTCATTAGGTGTACTATTTATAGTATTACCTTCATTAGAATAAGGGTTTACAGTATAGTCAAAGAATTTACTTTCACTTATTTGTTGAGTCCAATATCTTAATTCTTGAAAAGATCCTGAAAATACTTCATAGGTAACACTATTAAGTATAATAGAATTATCATAATTTAAACGAGCTAAACTTGCATCACTATAGTATGAAGTATCAAATCCATTAGCTACATCTGAACCAGAAAAGCCTATTTTACCATTAATTTCATTTGCTGAAAATAGTGTTGAAGTTGCTGAATTAATATCAACATTTACTTGAACAGACCACCAATCTTCATTAAAAAATGGTAAAAATATACTAGCTGAAAGGTTTGGATTATCATCATTAGCTGGTATCCACTTTAATGTACCATAATTGTCATAAGGACTAGAAATTGATCCAGAATAAGAACCAGTTACAAATCCTGATCCTGTATATTCTAAAACTATGTTTCCTCCATCATTAGTTGACCATAAAGATTGAGAGTATCTTATATTTGGAGAAGGTAAATTATCTGATCCTGTTGGAATTGGAGCTGATTTAAATCTAAATTGTATAGTTCTTGGACTATCACCATTACTAATTCCATCCCATGTATTGTTTGGTCTAAAATTAGATTCTAAATAATTTTCATTAGAATCCCCACCTGTGTCAAAAGCATAATTAAATACATTTTGTTTTAAATCATAATCTTGTGCTTCATTTCTATCTTTACCCCCAAATTCACTTATTCTTAATATTGTATCTGGTATTCCGTAAGAGGTTATTAATGCTCTAATACCAGCAATTGTACCTTTAGTTTTAAGTAAATAAGGTATATTATGGTAAATTCGTTTATATATTGACTTATTTACATCATCTTGTGGTACTATATCATTTGATGATGATATTTTAGTATCTACGTACTCATACCCAGTAGGTGTTGGTAAACTGCCAGTTATATTTGGAAAGGGAAATGCGCTTCCTGATGGTGTTAATCCTAAAAAGGCAGTGAATAAGTCATTAGTATTAAAATTATTAGAATATAATTTAATAGCAAAATCCCTAATAGCATCTGCTACTAAATCTTTTGATATACCATAATCTAATCTATTATCAGCATTAAATCTATTAGTTAAATCTTTTGTATAAACCCAAACATTATCATAATATTGACCCACCATATCAACAAATAATTCATATTTTTGGTTTGCTGAGTCTTCTCTAAGATATTCTGGGATTGACCAATATAGCCAGTCTCTGTTATTTTGATCATAATTCGAGGCTGAAAGTGCTTGTCCACCATAATAGGGAGTACCAGGGGTAGCATTACCTAACCAAGTTTTAGCTTCTACACTATTTGATGAGTATAATTGAAATGGTGGTGTTGAATTTTGTTTTGGATATGAGTATTGAGAACCACTATTAAAATATAAGAAATATTCATACCCATCAAAATTTTTAATAATATCATCAATTTTGCTAGTAAGTTGAGCTGTACTAGAACTGTAAGCTAGTGAAAATTGTGTATCACTTGTTACTTGTGATGATAAAGTATTTAATTCATTAGTATAAGATTCTATTAATTCTACTTTATAATAAAAATTTTCTAACCTTGTTTTAGCAGAACTAAAATTTATAAAATTATTATAATTTTCGTAATTAATATTTATATTAATTTCTTTTTTATTTAATAAATTTTGAATTTGGTTTATTGAACTGGTAATATCAGACTCAATAAGAGTTGAGTAAGAAAATTGTTCTTCAGATGTTGCTGTTTGGTTTACAATATCTAAACTATAGTTTGGTCCTTGAATATATGTAAAGTCTTGTTCTACTTCTGGTTCAAATGGGAAATCTACCTCATATGCCTGGGGGTCAGATAGCATTTCTACTACCCACAATTCATCTTTTAAATTAAAATTTATTGGAAGGGGTTCGTATAATTTAATTAAAACAGTAGGATCTAAGTTTTCATCTGTTTCTAATTTTACATTATTAGCTATAACAGTTTGATTATTACCAAAATTAAGATAAAAATCTACAAAATAGTCTGCTGTTTCTCTATAGTCAATAAAGTCATTAGTAGAAGAAATTATTAATTCATTAACAATAACATTACTATCTAATCTAATTTCTGTTCTATCCGATGATATTTCGGATATAAAATATTTTTCTGATAGACTAGATGATAATCTTTTTCTATAGAAAGAATATAGAATATTATATAAACCAACATCAAATCCTACACTTTGGAGGTCTGATGCGGGATTTAGTAGTACGTCTCCTTCTCTAATATCATATTTTACTAAAGGTAAAGTATCTAATGGGTATATTAAAGTTTGATTTTGATCATAGATATAATATTCAATATAATCTGTTATAGAAGAAAATACAGTATCCAAATTGGATGATGCTATCAAATTTTCATCCGTAGATGTATAAGTTTGATACTCAAAAGTATTTGGATCTAATCTATTTATTTTTATATCTTGACTCATATTTTGTGTAAATTAATAACTTCCTCCACTACCTCCACTAACAACATTTCCACTACTACTTCTACCTGATGAGCTTCCCCCACTTACATTTACATTACTTGTTGTAGTTGGTTGAGTTGCTGTAGCTGTTGTAGTTTTAATAAAACTTTCTTGTGCCGATTTTAATTCTTCTTTTATAGTATTCAATTGAGTATCACTTTCTGGGCTTTGTGATTGTGATACTTGTATTCCTATTGCTGACATTTGGGCATCAAGTAGGTCTGCTCTTAATTGTGCTATTTCAGCTTGTAAAGCTTGTATTTCTTCATTAATATCTTCAAAATTAATATATTCTCCACTAGTTTTAACTAAATATTCATGAGAATTAATATCTCCTAATGCCGGTATACTATAAAAAAGAGAATTATATAAATCAAAGAATTCTTGAACACTAATTTGAGATTCTAATGTTTCATTAAGTTCTGTTATACCTAATTCACTAAAACTAGTATTTATAGTTTTAATGTATTGAGCTTTATTGAATACTTCTTTATTAAGATCTAATCTTTCTTGTGCCATTATCCATTAATAACTTTAAAGTAATATTGATCATCTTTAACTATAGTACTACCACTAATTGTGGTTTGTACTAAAATTTTATAATATCTTTCTGGTTGTAAACCATTCATATAAATGTCAAAATAATTACTTTGACTATCACAACTTATTTTAGTAAATTCAGAATCAAAATCTATAATATATTCATTAGTATCTAAATCTTTTATAGCATATAAAGATCCTTCTGGTAGATAATGGTTAACTGTGTCAATTGATTGTGTTAAAAATATTCTTGTTGGATAGTCAGGCCTAACATTTAATCTAAATCTATTTATACTATCTAAATAAAATTCTCCTGGGTTATTATCTAATGCTACAAATAGGTCTGCTGTTTGTATTGGAGGTAAACTTCCAGTTTCAAATGAAGAATCATCCCATTTTAGTTCTAAAAGAGGGGGATAAATAGTATTTGTATCAACAGAATAAAATTGCATAATTGGTTGAATTGCATCCGTTGTGTTAAATTCTATACTATTTTCCCACTTTACTATAAACCCATTATTTTCAATATAAGTATAATTTCCTATTGATTTTGAACTAGAATACCAAACTTTAACAATATCAGTTACGGGGGCATTAAGATCTTTTTTAGACCTTAAACTATATGATTGTGTAACATATAAATTAGTATTATATGGATCATCAGAACCTGTGTACCATGTTCCTCCACCTCTATTTATACTTCCCGACCATGAAGCTGTTACATAAGTTGGCCAGCCTGCTATTTGCCATTTTTTACCTCCTTCAAAAGTTTGGTTTTTCCAACTTACTCCATTAGTTGTAAAGGGTTGATCTAAATAAGTACCAGATCCATTATTCCAAGAACCAGATATTGGGAATATTTCTATTTCTGTGTCAAATATTACTCCTTGGGCATTTGCAATATAATTTTTTAAACTACTTGAAAATTGAGTTGAGCCAATTGTATTATCAATAACATTATTAATTTCATTTTGGTCAAATTCTACTAAATACCTAAATACTTGGGGAACTGGGTTTATATTAACATTCAAATTTCCTACTTCTATAATAGGATCTATCCCAGTATTCATTGTAGGATAAAATGAATATAATGTAGCGTCTTGTAAAGGAAATAATTTATATACTGCCATAATTTTTTATTTAATAGCTACCAACCCCAGTCATTCCTCCTCCAACAGAGCCAAGAGTACCAGTTCCTATTGATGATATTCTTCCTTTAATATCAGTATCAGGATATTTAACTTCAAATATACTAGGGTCTAATGATGGATAAATAATTCCACCTTGTGTAGCACTTTGTATACCATAGGCGTATTGTGAATAACCAGCATTTGTTCCTGCTTTATTTATTATTTGTAGATTATTTACTGTTTGTACCCCAGGTATTGCGTCTATTAAAGTGGTAATATTTTTTAATATTATTGGTTGGTTAATTTGCCATTTATTTATTGAAAAATATTCTCGTAACGATACAATACAATTAGATAAAACTTCATTATTATTAAAGTTTGGTAATGTAATTATATCAAATTCAACTGCTATATTAATAATAAAAGCATCTTTAATGTTAACTGTGTCCCCAATCATTCTATATTGATTTATATAAGTTTGGAGATTAGATTTTAATGCATTCGAAGCATTTGTTAATTTTTTATCTTTATCGTATGATAGAACATATAGATCTAGGATAGAATCAGTATCAGTTGGATTTGGTTTTTGTGTAATTGCCTTAGAAATAATTCCAAATTTAGGAGGCATACTTAAAGCTCTTACTAAATAATCATCAGCTGTTACATTTCTTTGTTGGGTATTATAATTAGATAAACTATTTTGTCTAATTTCTTCTATACTATCTCCATCTTGACCCCCACTTGCTGCTGTTGGATTATTTACTGCTATTGAATTAAAACAAAATTGCGCTAAAGTTGAATTATTTATATTTGCATTTACAAATGTTACTAAAGAAGAATCAATTGTTGTTAAAGTATTAGCATCAATGTTAGATTGTACACCTCCACCAGTTAAGTATCTTACTGTTAAAGTTGTATTACTTGGAGCAACACCATAAGTATTTGTAAATATAAAATTAGTGGGACTAAAAGCTGTTGTAAGTTTATCTTGATCAAAAGGTAAACCAATCCCAACATTATCAGGATTTGGGGTTACTTCTTCATCAGTTTGAGTAGGTTTTCCGGCTCCAAATTGGATTTGAAGAACACTATTACTTAAAAATCTTGTTGTAAATCTTCTATTTACATACTTTGTTTTAAGTAAATAAGGAGTATCAAAACTATCTGTATAATTATTTGGGTCATTTGTATTAGTATTTTTAATACTGTCATATACTAAGTCTTGGGCTAAATAATCTACTTCATAATATTGATTTCCATCAGAATCAAATATATCTACAATCCCAGCAATATTAGAGGTATTAAGTTCTATTGTAGGAAATTCTTCATAAGCCCCTAAAGTAAAGGTTTGGGTGGTAATGGTTCCAGATGTTGCTTTTCTTTTCTTTTTTAAGAGATAAAATTCAGGTTCTCCTGAACCCCCATTTATCTGTGATATTGAAATGTCTGTGGGATCAATGGAGTTTGATACTGAAAAATCAATTGATTCTTGTATTATAAAGTCATTTCCACTATTTGAACTAATATTAGTATTATTATCAATATATAAAGCATAACTAAAATCTGGAATTGTAGATGAACCATCTACTTTTGAAGGGATTTGTTGGTAAATGTCAACATCAACTGATGCTAATCCTGTTACTTTAGGTTTATAGCTAAACATGTATGCAAGATTAAACAAATTATTAGTTTGCTTAGAATACTGAATGTAATTTTCTTGGATTTGATTATCTAAATAAAAAGATAAAACATCACTTACATAAGCAGCTTGTTCTATAAACATCATACCTGGTGAGGCAGGACTAAAATCTGTATATGTATTTGGAAAATATGTTTGTGAAAAATTAATAAGTTGGGCTCTAATATCATTAAAGTCCTTATTAATATATGTTATATCTTTATTTTGTACAGCCATTAGTTAAAATTTAATTCTAAGGAATCATTTATGTTAGTATTAGGAATACTATAATCTATGGTTATTCTTATTGTATTTTCATTTACATCTTCAAAAACTTCTAAATTATCAAGTTTAACATCAGGAAAATTATCGTTTATTTTATCTTGTAAATCTTCTCTTATAAATTCAAAATTATTAGTTTCTATTTGTGTAAATATATAAGCTCTTAACCCGGCACCAAATGTTGGGTTTTCAATTCTTTCTCCTGGGTTTGTTAATAAATAATTAATTAAATTATTTTTTATGCTATCTTTCGTTTGATAATTAGATACAAAAGCAACAGGACCACTAAAAGGGATATCAACCCCTATAGCAACTCTAGGACGTAAATCATTAGGATATATTCTTGTTGCTCCAAATGCCATAATTATCCTTTACTATTCATTAAACCCATTATTTGATCCATACTAACATTTCCTTGTGGTAAACTTCCATTTGGGGAAGTTGTATCTACAGGACCAGTCATTTGTAAAGGTACATCTTTCGATGTAGCATTTAATGTCCCATTAGCTCCAGGCATCATTCCACCTAAAACATTCATCATATTTTCTCTTAATTTAACTTTATTAGTTTCAGGTAAAGATGATTGCATTACAGGATTAGTAGAAGAAGGTGCTGCTACATCTGTGGTAGGGGCACCCATATTACTTTCATAAACAGTTTGTTTTGGAACACGAACCGCTTCAAGAAGAATATCTTTCATTTCTTCTTGGATTGCCTCTTTTACTGCGTCTTTTACAATTGTTTTTAATTGACTTAATTTCATATCATGTTGATTTATTATAAATATTAGACTAAAATGCTTTTAAATCGTTTTGTTGTATGTAAAATATTAATTCATCTATTAATATTTGATCATTAGAACTAAATGAAGGTTCTCCTTTTACTTGAATAACTCCCTGTTTATTTTTACCTATAGCATATCTTCTTTTTAAAGTACCTACTGGGTTTTTATCATCGGGTACTACACTAAGTTCAAATCCATTATAAAAAGGAACTATATTATTACCCTCATTTTTTGATTCTTCTGATAGGGCTAATAATTCTGCATTAATAGCTTCTTGTTTAGGGAGAGTCACACCACTTTCTTCAGAACATTCTTGGCATAATTTATCAATAGCATTTAATAATAATAAAGCTGTAGTGATACCTGCAATTAAAAATACTAAAGTTACTAAAATATTTTTACTTAATTTTTTATTTTCTTCCGAAAGTTTTTCTATTAGGTCTGAAATTTGTTGCAATTTTCCTGATAAGCTATAAGTTTGAGCAAATATTAAACCACCAAAATCCTTAGCAGGTGGTACACCAATTGCTTGTGGAATAGGCAACCCATCAATTTGGAGTTTTACTCCTTTTAAAATCGAAGATAAGGCTATGAATGCTGCTGCTAATGCAGTATTTATTGCTATTGCTTGATATATTTGATTTAATTGTCTAGTTACCTGATTTCTTTTTCTAATTACTTCATTTAATGATTCAGGGGTTGGGCATACTTTTTGATTAACTTGTGATAATTTAGTTATACCAAATACAATTAATAATTCAATACATAAAGGAATTAGTTTAGTTTTTAAAATGCTAACTAAACTTAGTAATCCTTTTTTCTTATAAGATAATATTTTATCAAAGGGTTCCAATATAATTCCTTCAACTCTTCTTTGAACTTCATCTAATTTTGCTACATATTTAGCTGCAGCTAATATACCAGCATTTTTAATATCTACCATACCAACTGATTGTAAGTCAGACTTAGGAGTAGAATCTCCATTTAATATTGAAATATTTTGGGGGATAAAATTACTTTTTGTAAAAGTTAAACCCCAGAGCAAGGGTATTTTCCCTGTTGCAGGTATTGTTGGTAAATTTACTAAAATTTCAAATTCACCATTACTGTCAGTTAGAATGGGAGATGAGGGGGTAAATTGGGGTACAACATAAGTAGAATATGGAGGGTTTTGTTCTTGTTGGGTTGAAGCATCTGTAATAGAAAATATTTTAGGTTGGGTTTTGTTAAGTACTAAACTATTAGGTGCAGGAAGAAAAGCATAGTCTGTAGGGTCAATGCTTATTTTACTATTTGCTATGTCTATTCCTTTATCACTCCCCGTTATATTTGTTTGTCCTTCTGAGTTTGTATCTTGGATAGCTAAGTTTACTTTTACACCTCCAAGGGGTTCTTGGGTAATAGAATTATAGACTTTTCCTACTATTTTATAAGTATATTTAGTTCTAGCTAAAACTGATAAATAATCTTCGGCATTAAAAGCAGTACCATCATAGTTATATAAAGAATTAGGATCTGTAAAATTAATATCTATATTTTCTGCAGTAATATTATATTTAGATTGAGCTAATTCTGGGTTTGTGTTTGTTGGTTGGGCTTGATATGAGAACGAGGGGATTTGTGATGTTAATTCATTTTTAGCCTCTTGTTTTTTTCTTTCTCTTTCTTCTTCTCTTGCTTTTTTAGCAATTTCTCTTTCTTCTTCAGAGGTTCCTTCAAAGTCGGGTAATTCGATATCAGATACATTTGATGGGATTTTAATTTTTTGTAAAAGTTTTTTACCTTTACTCGAACCCATAAAAGATTGAATTAATTGGTTTAATGTATCTTCCCCTATCATTTTAAACAGTTTTTACTAGTTTTGATGTGTATGAATTAATTCTTTTTAACATAGAATCCGTTTGATCTGAAACTGATTTTGCTATTCCTTGGGTTAATGATAATTGAGGTTCTACAGATAAAGTTTCACATAATATTTTTATTTTTGATAATAAATTTTCAAAATCATTGATAAAATTATCCCCTAACATTATTGATTGAGTAGCATTAGGTTCACCTAAATTTATTCTTTTTCTAGATTGTAATGTTATTTCATTTTCTTTTGAGTAAATACCAATATCCCCAATTGATGAGATAGCAATTGACTTTTGTGAATTTATAATAATACTATCAGCTTTAGTATTAAAAATTAATCTATCAGAATTTAATATAACTTGACTACCAACATAAGATCCTATTGTTTCTGGTTTGTGATTTTTAATGGCCGGATAAGATCTAAATTCAGTTATCAATGGGATGGATTGATTAGATGTTAAGTATATAGAGGATAAATCTTGATTTATATTTTCTACAATGGGTATCCAACCATTTTCACTTGCATTAAAGGGTTGACCATTTCTTATTATGGTTATAGGATTACCATTTTCCCCACTATTAGACCAATTGTTATTATAAGTACCACCTTGTGGGGTTGAAGTACTACCAAATCTAATAGAATTACCCCATCTTCCTTCTACAATAACATCTCCAGCAAAAGATAATAAAGGATGAATATTTGATTTTTCAATAAAAGTACCTCCTATTAAAGGGGAATTAAAATTATAATTTATTTCTTCTTTAGTAGATTTTCTAGTTTGACCTTGTTCTATAGCAGTATACGATTTATCTTCTGTAGGTTGTATATCTGATGTCTTTAATAAATTAGGATATCCATTTAAATGTTGATTATTCCAAATTGAAATTGAATTCAAATAATAATATTGATTAATATTGTTATATCCTGTATTTTTCAATAATTGGTCTTTACTTGGAAGTAAAAACAAAAGAACTAACTCATTAACTAAGGGATAATTTTTTATATTAGAAAAAAGTGGGAGTGCTGTTTGATCCAAGGGTTGTGATAGCAGACTATTATCTGATACTTCAAAAAAAATAGTACCAATAGATGTCCAACCCCCTGATGATTCAAATAGAGGGTGGTTATCATCTAATATTATATCAATAACTCTAGCAGGGATAGTTTTTTGGGATAGTAAATTTATCTGATTTTGGAAATTAGGATTTGATTTACTACTTACATTTAACTGTTTATTTATGCTAGAAAATCCATAGTTACTTGCCATCTTTTTCTTTAAAGTTTGTATTTAACTTATCTAATTCAGCCATTAATTCTGCCTTTTCTTCTTCTGTAATTCCCAATGAGTCTTCACTTGAACTATTGTTAAGCGCACGCTGTACTATAGTAGCCATTTTAATTAATTGTTCATCGTTACGAACGCCAATTTCCATGTATTCTTTAATTAATGGAACGATTAAAGTAGCATCACCTATATCATTTATAAGTGGTTTTAATTCTGAAATTAATCCAGTAATTTGAGCTTCCTTTCTTTTTTGGTTATCGTAAATTTCACTAAGGATATCGGAAAATTTCTTCTTTTTAAATACAATGTTATCTAATGCTCCCATAATGTTTTTGGTTATAAATATGGATATAGAGGAAGATTAGAATCTAGTATACCCGTTTTCTAAATAAAAAATATACTGTGATTTAAATATATCATGAAGTTTATCGGCTATTTTAGTTATTTTAGGAGTTTTTACATCTACCATTTCACGAATGTAAATATAAAGTGCTTTTTTATTAAATACCTCTAATGATTCTCTTTTTCTAAATAATTCTAAAATTGCATCTGCTATTTGGGCATCATTTTTCTTTGGGAATAATTCAAATATATTTTCTGATACATGTTCAACAAATATATCAACATATTTATCTAGATCACTTTTTACTTTGTTATCCCCCATGTTATAAGTGTGGGATGAATTTTCATCATTTAATATGTCTACATCAACTTTTTTAATTTTTTTATTATAATTTTTAGTATTATATAAAATTAACCAACGTTTGACTATAGTCCCAAAATATGAATATGCCTTTGCTCCTCGGGTTGGGTCAAATAAATGCATCTTAGATAAAAGAAAAGTAATTATCTCATGTTGTAGATGCTCTAAATTCTCTACCTCTGTATGGTAAAATTTAAATGTATGAATAATATTTTGGGTGAGTTTAAAGAAAGGGTAATGAATATAGGTTTCATATATCTTACTTCTTTTTTCAGCATCTGGGGTATTATTATAAAGAACAATATAGTCCTCTGTTTCTTGAGTAAAATAATTTTTACTCTTTTTTCTTCTTTTTCTTACCATAGGTTAGGAATTGATTTTAAATTGAGATAATTTTTTTTGTAAAACCTTTATTTCATTAAAAAACCAACCTATTTCATCATCACTTTTAAATAACCCTTTTTGATCTATTTTATTAAGTTTTTCTTCAGTAAAAGTGATTTGTTCTTCTATTTTATTAATAAATTGTTGTTGAGAAATTAGAATATCCTCTGCTCTTTCATTTTTACGTAAAAGGTTGAAAGTCGTATACCCTAAAGTAACGACTAATGAACCTAATACAATAATAATAATTTCTAATATCATAAACTATCTAACATGTTCTTTAATCCAGGGCTTTTAATAGTATTAAGTGCTTTAGATTTAGAACTAGTTTTTGATTTCAATGTATAATTTTTCTTTTGGGACTCCACGCTATTTTCTCCTTTTAGTTTAGGTAACCATTCTTGTTCAAATTCTATACGTGCAGCCATTAAGTCTGCTTGATGTAAAATGTATGGGAGAGATGTACGTGGTTTTTGTTCTGGCATGAATGCTTTTAGATATTTTTCATTAGCATTATCGTATAAACCATCATGAGTCTGGATGGTTATCATTTCGTTAAATGTATAAGAAATATCATGCTGTTGAAGTAAAAATAACCCACGATCTGGAACGGAACAAAATGCTAACTTCTTATTAAACATATAATCTTCACCCAATTTATCTTTCCTCCATTGATCAGTCTGGGGGATGTAAGCTTCATGATCTTTATCACCCATTTTACCTAAATCATGATTGATAGCAGAAAATACTAATTCTTCCTTAGTAAATGTTGTCATATCACAACCTTCAGATCCCCAAAGATCATATTGTTTTAAGGCACATCGAACTACTCTATTTACATGGTCAACATATCCCCCTGGAAATGCTGAATGGTATTCTTTTTTATGAGCAGCAGGCATTAATATAATACGCTCCTCATATCGCTTATAAAAGTTAAGTAATTGCTCACCCCTATTTCCTGGGATATATACTTTTATATTGTCTAGGAATACTTCCCAATTTGATTGGATTTGTTCTGCTGTCAATTTCATAACCTTAATTTTTATCTAATAGATCTATTTTGTTCTGTTGGTGAAAATGGTTCTAATTCAATCATTGATTTAATATCATCCGTTAAACCCTGAGCTTTAACAATATTAGCTCTATAGGATTCTATTGGTTCCTGGGTGTTTACGATTCTTTGAAGATTAATCAAAGTGTGTTCTAATGTTTCTAATTTTCTGTAGATTATTTCTCTATTTCTCATAATAACTTTTATTAATAACAGGGTATCCCTTAACCCCTTTTATTCCTTTATTCCTAACCCTTATTTCTATCCCGTTTTCCTAAACCCGTGACATAAATATACGAGAAGAAAAGTAGATAGGCAAGTAATTTTTTAAATTCTTTTAACTACTTCTTGAATATTAAAAAGATGGGCACATTTTTCAAATTCTTCATCCCTTTCAAAATACTTAATAGCATCATCTAATGATTGATAAAATACATCAGAATTAAAATTAATAATGGCATTTACATCATCACTATCATCTAAACTAATTTGTTTAATGTAACCCCAAGCTCTATTATAAACAGTAAATTCAGAGGCTTCTTTAGTAGATTCTATATTATAACTTGGTTGTTCTTTTTTTAAAAATTTTTCTAATTTTTGGTGAAATATTTTATGATTTTG
>JAAHTH010001683.1_pt1 | contig 18514 bp, 17 predicted proteins | sample 6116091 | NCBI WGS metagenome assembly JAAHTH01 (sample SAMN13939990, study PRJNA603662) | sponge metagenome | isolation source: marine sponge | host: Mycale hentscheli | place: New Zealand | collected 2006 | reverse complement strand
TATGCTTTGACCACAGGCTCATCGGGTTTTTTGATGGGCTTGTTACGAACAGGCTCAATCATAGGTGGCTCTGCCAGTGCGTAACTTGGTTTTTTACTTTTATCGCTGCTGGAGTCTTCTTTGATGCGTGTCATCTGACATTGTGGTGGTTGCATATATGGATTGGCTACAATCACAATATGCACCTGATGACGTTTTTCGATGGCTGTAATAGCTGGGCGCTTTTCATTCATGAGATAGGTCGCCATTTCAACGGGCAACTGGACCTGAATTTCAGAGATATTGTCTCTTAGGGCTTCTTCTTCGATGAGGCGAATAATGGATAAGCCATGAGATTGTAAGCTACGAACATGACCTTTTCCTTCACAGCGAGGGCACGGTTCCTGTGCGTTTTCACCGAGCGATAAACGAAGACGTTGTCGTGACATTTCGAGTAAACCAAAGCGGGAAATACGGCCGACCTGAATGCGTGCGCGATCAGATTTAAGCGCGTCTTTTAGGCGATTTTCGACATCTCGTTGATGTTTAGCGCTGCTCATATCGATGAAGTCAATCACGACAAGGCCACCTAAGTCACGTAGACGGAGTTGGCGTGCAATTTCATCAGCTGCTTCGAGGTTGGTATTAAACGCTGTGGTTTCAATATCTGAGCCACTGGTTGCTTTGGCTGAGTTGATATCAATAGAGACCAAGGCTTCGGTGGGGTCAATCACGAGCGCGCCACCAGATGGTAGAATCACTTGGCGTTGATGTGCCGTTTCAATCTGGCTTTCGATTTGATATAAACTGAACAGAGGCGTTGGGTTATTATAGAGTTTTAAGTGTGGTAAAAACTCAGGTTTGACTTGTTCTATATATTGCTTGGCTTTGATATAAGCTGTTGTTTCGTCGATAATAATTTCGTTGATGGATTGACGTAAATTATCACGAATGGCCCGGGTAATCACATCGCCTTCGTGATGCATGAGGCAGGGCGCACGTTCTGTAATTTGAGCCTTTCGAATGGCGTGCCATTGGGTGCACAGCATGTCTAAATCTGCTTGTAATTCGGTTTGGCTTTTGCCAACACCTGCCGTCCGAATAATAACCCCCATGTCATCGTCTATTTTGAGTGCTTGTAACGCTTCTTTTAGTTCGTCACGCTCTTCGCCTTCAATGCGCCGTGAAATGCCGCCTGAACGGGGGCTATTGGGCATTAAAACCAAATAGGAACCAGCAAGTGTGATAAACGTGGTGAGCGCTGCACCTTTTGTGCCCCGTTCTTCTTTATCGACTTGAATTAGTAACTCTTGTCCCTCACGAATCAGGGTTGTGACAGGGAGCTTTTCATCTTCTTTCGGTGTTTTATTAAAATATTCAGGTGATATTTCTTTCAGGGGCAAAAAACCTTGTCTTTTTGCGCCGTATTCAACGAAGATGGCGTCGAGGCTTGGTTCACGTCGTGTGACAACGGCTTTATAGATGTTCCCCTTTTTTTTTGCTTCAGCTGGACATTCGACATCTAAGTCGTATAGTCGGTTGTTTTTGATCAAAGCGACACGAACTTCTTCGGGTTGTGTGGCGTTGATAATCATTTTTTCCATTACAGACATCATGGACCCCTAATTTGAAGGGCGCGATTTGCTTGGGTTCAAGTACGTGAGAGGGGATGAATATTTGAGACGAGATGTTCAAAGTAGTCCTAATAGTCTTCGTGTGACGTTGTTTTTCTCTTACGTTTATTGAGTCAGGGTTGAGTTAAATGTCACTCAAGTGATTCAAGAAATCGCGCATTATTTTTAAAAAAATGGCTTTGTTTTAGGCCATTCACAGGTATATACGTTATAATTCGGTTGCTAATTCTTTTGCGGTTAACCGCACAATAAACAGCATACCAAAAAAACAGGGCAAAAAACAGGGCTTGGAGAAGAGATGTATGACAGATAAAGTGTCTTATAAAACAGTTATTTTAGAAGAAAATGGTCAGCGCCTGGATAATTATTTAATTCGTATTCTAAAAGGGGTACCTAAAAGTCATATTTATCGCATCATTCGTGGGGGTGAAGTGCGGGTGAATAAAAAGCGTGCGAAAGTTTCATCGCGCTTAAACACGGGTGATTTGGTGCGTATACCGCCTATTCGTTTACGTGCTGAATCAGCGCCCTTAACAGTGAGTGATTCGCTGTTTAAATTGTTGAATGAAAGCATTATCCATGAAGATGAGCGACTTTTGGTTTTAAATAAACCTTCAGGGATGGCAGTACATGGTGGGAGTGGTTTGCAATTTGGTGTGATTGAGGCCTTACGGGCCATGCGCCCTGATGCGCATTATTTGGAGTTGGTTCATCGTCTTGATAGAGAGACCTCAGGGTGTTTATTGATTGCAAAAAAGCGCAGCATGCTTCGTCAAATACAAGCTTTATTTGAAGCGCGAGATATCAAAAAAACATATTGGCTTTTGTCGCAAAACAAATGGACTAACCAGCAAACAGTTCGGGTTGATTTGCCGCTGTATAAAAATACATTGCAATCCGGTGAACGCATGGTGCATGTAGATGACAAAGGGAAACCATCACAAACGCTATTTAAACTGCTTGAAAATTATGAAGAGGCGTGTTGGCTTGAAGCACGACCTAAAACGGGACGGACCCATCAAATTCGAGTGCATGTCGCATCGCTTGGGCATCCTATTTTGGGCGACTCAAAATATGGTGCTAAAGCCTTTTCAAAGGTGCCGAAAAAAAGACTTTATTTGCATGCAAGAACAATTCAATTTACTCTGGACAATACGCCGTATCTTTTCAAAGCAGAACTAGATGTACAATTTGATAAAGCGATTCGTGCGCTTCAAGCTTTTGATGCAAGTTAAAATAAGCCGATTAAAATAAGAAGATGACCTAAATGATGACATCGCCATATAAACTGATTGTATTTGACTGGGAAGGGACATTAGGTGACCCACTAGGGCACGTGCATCAAGCGCTTAAAGCTGGTGCAATCTCGGAAGGCATTGAGGCTTATGATATAGCGCATGCACGGAAATATGTTTCACTAGGGCTTGATAAAGCGGTTCGAAAAATTTTCCCTGGATTGTCATTGCATCAATATGAGCATTTATTACTGGGTGTGCAGCAAGCTTTGGTTTCAAGTCATGGCGTGGTTTATTTGTTTGATGGTGCAAAAGCATGCGTCAAAAGTTTACATGACCAAGGCGTTTCTCTCGCGATTGCAACCAATAAAGGCCAGCAATCATTGGATCGTGCTTTACAAGCTACAGCATTATCACCTTTTTTTTCGGTGACGCGTTCGGCAGGAACGCTGCCTGCAAAGCCTTGCCCAGATATGTTAGCCGATATTTTAGATGTATTTGGGTGCGCGCCCGAAGAGGCTTTAATGATTGGTGATTCAATTGCTGATATAGAAATGGCAGAAGCACTGAATGTTCCGAGTATAGGCGTTGATTTTTATTATCAACAAGCGGATGATTTAAAAAATGCGGGGGCAATGGCCGTATTTCATGATTTTAAACAAATTGAGATGTATCTTGAGCAATCAAAGATTGGGCAATAAAAATCAATAAGGGGTGTTTGTGAATCCACTAAGAACGTTACCTAATGTGCTGACATTAGCACGTATTATTTTAATCCCTGTATTTATACTTGTTTTTTATTTGCCTTGGTCTGGTGCGCATTATACGGCGGCTGTTATTTTTATGATTGCAAGTCTTACGGATTGGCTGGATGGCTATTTTGCAAGAAAGCTTGAGCAAATGACGCCTTTTGGTGCTTTTCTTGATCCAGTGGCAGATAAATTATTGGTGGCCTCCAGTTTATTATTGTTGGTGGGCGCTGGCGATAAAGGATATATCACATTGCCAGCCATTGTGATTGTTGGACGTGAAATTGTGATTTCGGCACTTCGAGAATGGATGGCTGAGATTGGTAATCGTGCGAGTATTGCTGTGAGTTATGTTGGGAAAGTCAAAACAACAGTACAAATGATAGCTTTGGTCTTATTGCTTGCCTTTTCTCCGGCGCTATCCATGTCAGGTGTGCTCGGGGTGCTGGGCGTGGTGTTACTGTATGTGGCAGCTATCCTAACGATTTGGTCTATGGTTGCATATTTAATGATTGCATGGCCAATACTTCTGAAAAAAACAGACGGAAGCTGTTGACACCAACATTGTTTCGGGTAAAATTCCCCTCGTTGAGATGCGGGAATAGCTCAGTGGTAGAGCACAACCTTGCCAAGGTTGGGGTCGCGAGTTCGAACCTCGTTTCCCGCTCCAGACAGAAGCGACCCTTAGTCGCTTTTTTTATATTGATTGGCTGGGTGGCAGAGTGGTTATGCAGCGGCCTGCAAAGCCGTGTACGCCGGTTCGATTCCGGCCCGAGCCTCCATCCAACAGGGATGGTATGTAATTGCCCAGGTGGCGAAACAGGTAGACGCAAGGGACTTAAAATCCCTCGAGAGCAATCTCGTGCCGGTTCGACTCCGGCCCTGGGCACCAACATTATTATTTAGCGTATCAGTTCGCGAGGTAAATCATGACCTTTCTTGTGACAGAGCAGTGTATTAAATGTAAATACACTGATTGTGTTGAAGTGTGTCCTGTTGATTGTTTTTATGAGGGACCTAATTTTTTAGTGATTCATCCAGATGAGTGTATTGATTGCGCTTTGTGTGAACCTGAATGCCCCGTTGATGCAATTATTTCAGAAGATGATTTAACCGATGAGCAGCGTCCATTTTTGGAGCTGAATGCAGAACTTGCGGAACAATGGCCTAATATTACCGTTCAAAAAGATGGTCCGTCCGATGCTGCAGATTGGGAAAACAAACCAAATAAACTGCAACATTTAGAAAAAGAATGGCCTAAAAAGTGAATCTGCTTGCCATTGAAACATCGACGTCACGCGCATCTGTGGCGCTTCGTGTTCAAGGACAGCTGTTAACACGAGAAGAAACGGGTACGCGCCAACACGCAAAAGTATTACTGTTAATTATTCATGATTTGTTGGCTGAAGCCAATATCGATTTTAAAGCGCTTGATGGCATTGTATTTGGTGAGGGCCCCGGTAGCTTTACGGGGGTTCGAATGGCATGTAGTGTTGCAAAAGGTTTAGCCTATGCCCACCAATTGCCTGTTTTTCCAGTCGGTAGCTTGCATGCAATAGCTTATGAAGCACGCCAATTTAAAAAACCAGTTTTAACCTTGCTTGATGCCCGTATGCATCAAGTGTATTGGGCATTTCAACCTCAAAACGGCCATGAGGCGCAAGTTAATGCACCTGAAGAGGTCATGCTCAACTCACAGGCTGATTTAAACCGAACACCAGACATGATTTTAGCCGGCGTTGGCTTTGAGCCTTATATACATGCTTTGCCAAGCCCTGTACGTGAGGCTATTCTCAGTCAGCATGAGATTTTTCCGGAGGCATCGGCCATGATAGATTTGGTTGAGGCTGGTGGAGTTCAATCTGTGACTGCAGAACAAGCAAGGCCAAGCTATGTTCGTGAACAAGTAACAGGAGGGGGCGGTGGATAAAAAATTATTGGCGATGCTCGCGTGTCCTTTATGTCAAGGTGCGTTATTGAAAAAACAAGCAGAACTTATTTGTCGATTTGATAGATTGGCTTACCCTATCAGAGATGGGATCCCTGTTATGATAGATCAAGAAGCGCGCATATTGAGCACCGAAGAGAAAGAGGCTTTATAATATAAACAAAACCAGGTAAAGTATTTTAAATATTGCTTTTAAATATTAAAAGAAAAATTGTAAAAGATGTGTCGAACATAGGCGAGCAATCTTATTGCTCATGCAGACAAGGAGTGCTGCTCAATGTCGTATCTGAGTACGTTATTGAATCAAAAAAGGAAGTACTTTTTTTTCTACTGGCAGTAGGCATTTTTTTATTTGTCTGGAATCTGTTTGTTAAACCTTATGAAGTGAAGCGGTTAAAGCGAGAGACAACCCAAACAGCTGATAAAATAGCGGATAGTTTTTCTAGTCGTTCGCTTGAAGACTTATCGACGATTGAACAATTGTTTACTGTCATCGAACAGCAGTATAAACCGTATAAAGCACGAACCTTATTAATCAATGAGTTAAATGCTTATTTTCAACAGATTCAGGGCTTAGAGTCATTTATATTGCCAGCAATAGGAACGGATAGTGCGCTTGTTTTATTTAATCCTTATGCGACCAGTCGAGTGGCTTGGATTCAAAAAGATGCTTGTGAAAAGGCATTAAATGCTCATCCTAAGCGTTTAAATACGCACAAGAAAATGCGTTTGATTCCATTAGATAATGCGCTTTGTGTTTATGATCCTGAATGGCAGATGTTTGCTGTTTTAAATTTAAGAACAACGTTAGATGAACACTTAAAGCAAGAACGAAGAAAAGGCTACTATCTTGCTTTACTGAAAGATCAAGTGCCAGAACTGATGCCTTCAGAACAGCACTTTGCTTGGATGTATTCTAAATTATTTTCTTTTTTAGGAACCGAGTGGACCATCCACGTTTATCCGAGTGGTGCATATCGAGAATCGAGTTTTAGACGCATGTTTCTTATTTTTTGCATTATTAGCTTAGGCAGCATTGGCCTCGTTGGTTGGTGGTTTTTAAGGCGAGAAGCATCCAGTAAAGCACTCGATCCAAATTATGTCACGCATTTAAAGCAATTGGCTTTATTTGATGGCGTGACCAATTTACCGAATCGAAGGCATTTTTTAGATCAATTAAATATTGTCTTAAAACGATCTAATCGACAGGATTTAATTTTTTCAGTGTGTTTTATGGATTGCGATGGCTTTAAAGCAATCAATGATAATTATGGACATCCTGTCGGTGATCAAGTATTGCGTCATATTGCAGATGAAGTGTCAAAAACAATCAGAGGCAATGATTTCTTCGCGCGTTTTTCAGGTGATGAATTTTGTTTGATTTTAGAAGGGGCGGCCACCATAGTTGAATTAGACGCCGCGTTGAAAAAAATCTTAACGACCATTGCAACGCCTATTTTTACCGGGGAACATAAAATTTCAGTGACCATGAGCATTGGTGTGGCTATCTATCCTGCAGCAGGAGTATCGGCAGATAGTTTGCTGAAGCATGCTGATGAAGCCATGTATGAGGCAAAACGAAATAAAAAAAATAGATACGTTATTTATCAGCCTTAAGTAATTCAAGCTTTGCTTGAATACGGGCTTGTAAAAAACGGTCTTTTAATGACAATGTTTTTGCGAGTTTAAACAGTCGACGCGCTTCTTTTTTGTTCCCTTTTAATTGATTGCATTCTGCATAGGTAAAATAGGCAAATGCTTTTTGATGATTATCAGATGCAGCATGGGCAAGGGCATAGCAAGCAGGCAGATCATGCGGAAAAGCGCGATGGGTTTGAAGTAAAATTTGAGAGGCTTGGCTGTTTTCCTTGGCTGCTGAATAGGTATCTGCAAGTGACATGTTTAAGGCATAGTTTTCGGGGTGGTTGAGTAGCAAGGCTTGTAATTGTGTAATGGCCGCTTTATTCTTTTTAAGATGACTTAACGCTTCAGCGAGCGCGATGCCATAAAAAAGATTTTCAGGTGCCTCAGCTGCAAGTACTTGAAGGATATCTAAAGCCTTTTCAGCTTGATTCGCACGCAGTAGCGTGAGTGCGCGTCCGTAGAGACAAGCATTGTCATTGGTTTCAAGCGTTGGGCAACGACTATTATAATCATCAAATAATTTTTTACTGTGTTGCTTACTGGTTAAATTACGAATACGTTCTTTTGTGAGTTGATAATCTAAGCTATCGGGTATGGTTTTAGGCGTCAGATGAGCCGAGCGATTTTCTGCTTCGGCAATACGGTCATCATCTAATGGATGTGTTCGTAGGATAGTCGGAATTTTTGCTGAGTAATAACGTGTATTTTCTTGCATGCGTTTAAAAAATTGAATCATGCCTCGTGGATCAAACCCTGCGCGTTTGAGTATATCAATACCAATACGATCGGCTTCTTTTTCATTAGAGCGAATAAAATTAATACTGTCTTGAGCAAACCCACCCATGGTTGCCATGACAGCCCCTTGGCCGAGCGCAGGATTCACAGCGCCCAGTGCGATAGCAGCTAATAAAGAAGCAAGCATGGGTGCTTTCATACGGTGTTGATGTTCAAGCATATGATACAAATGATGTTGTCTTACATGTGCAATTTCGTGTGCCATCACCGCTGCCAGTTCACTTTCGTGCTCACTGATTAAAAAGAGCGTGCTATTAATGCCAATGTGCCCACCAGGACCTGCAAATGCATTAATTTCATCGGACTTTACAATAAAAAAATCAGGAGGAGGTGATACATCGGTTTGTGCACTGAGCTGTTTTCCGAGACGATTTAAATATTGATGACTTAAAGGATCTCTTAATACGCTATTTGAGCTATTAATTTCTTCAATAAAACCTTTTTCAATTTCATCAAGCTCGGTATTTGAGTAAGGTGAAAAACAAAAGGCGTTGTTAATCAATGAAAATACAATTAAAAAAATAAAAGCAATTGGCTTGCGTTGATTTTTATTGTTTATCCATTGCGGCATGGGCTACTCAAAAATTGAATAATTTGTTATTATATACACACTTTTTATACAGTGACTGAATGATGCACGATTTTTTCATGCAAGCAGCTTTAAAACAAGCATGGCTTGGACGAGGTATTACGGCACCTAATCCTGCAGTGGGCGCTGTTGCCGTGCTTGATGGAAATATTATAGCACAAGCTGTGACGGCACCTAATCCGGGTGTCTCGCATGCTGAGCAGTTGTTATTAAAAACACTACCCGACAATTGTTCGAACATGACCTTATATGTCACGCTTGAGCCCTGTAATCACTGGGGCAAAACACCACCTTGTACAGAAGGAATTATCTTAAAACGTTTTAAACAAGTGGTCTATGCGTATCGTGATCCCAATCCATTGGTGTCTGAAAACAACACCCCTGATTTACTGGCCAAACAAGGCATTGATGTGGTGCATTATCCTATGCCTGAAGTGGATGCTTTTTATGCGAGTTATGCTTTTTGGCTTAAAACAAAAAGGCCCTGGGTGACGGTGAAGATGGCACAAAGTTTTGATGGAAAAATTGCAGGGAAAAATAGTGAGCGTGTCTATTTATCCAATTCAGCTTGTGCCAAAGCAACGCATGATGCGCGTTTGCATACGGATGTGATTTTAACGACAGCAAGAACGATTCGACAAGATGATCCATTGCTCAATGTGCGTATCGGTAAAAAAATAATGAGCAAGCCGGTCGCGGTGCTAGACAATCAAAAACAGCTACCAGCAACAGCACAGATACATCAAACAGCAAAAAAGCTGCATATTTATACGGATATGGATTTATTAGATATATTGCTGGATTTAGGGCGCATCGGGTATCACGATGTTTGGGTTGAAGCTGGGAGTCAGCTATTTAATGCATTACATCAAAACAAATTAGTACAACGTACGATTTTGTATTTGGTGCCTAATATCTTAGGCGAAGAGGCCTTGTCCTTGTATCACGATCAATCTAAAAATATATTGTCTGGTGCAAAAAAAATCACTTGGCATGGCTTAGATGATAATCTGCAAGCCGTATTAGATTGGGATTAGATTAAATTTTGGAGTCAATTATGTTTACAGGTTTGGTCACATCATGTGGCATATTATTAAGCCAAACGACGACTAAGTCAGGTATGCGCTTGGTGTTTGAGGCAGCATACGACAACTTAATTCTGGGTGAAAGTATTGCTGTGAATGGCGTATGTCTTACGCTGATACAAGACAATACAGGGCATTTAAGTTTTGATGTTTCGCCTGAAACACAAAAATTAACAAATTTAGGGTTGCTTCGTGTCGGCGATACAGTGCATCTTGAGCGCGCGCTGCGTGCCTCGGATAGATTGGGTGGGCACTATGTACATGGCCATGTAGATACCACCGCAACAGTTTCACAAATCACACCGGAAGGCGATTGTCTTGAGATGGTGATTTCAGGTTTTACACCAGAAGAAATGCGTTATTTATGTCTGAAAGGCAGTGTGGCTTTAGATGGCGTGAGTTTAACGATTAATAAAATTAATGCGGGTGATGTAAATAGTATTACGGTGATGTTAATCCCACATACACTAGCAAAAACCACGCTTTCAACGTGGATAGTTGGGCAATCTATTAATATTGAGTTTGATTATATTGCACGTGTATTGGTTCATCAATTGGGTTCTTTACGAGATTCGACTATACTGTCGCTTTTTGAAAGCTCGTTAGCGGGCAAAGAGGTTTCTGTATGACATGCTTTTTTTCCTCTGTTGAGGACGCACTGCAAAGGCTTCAATCAGGCCGGATGGTCATTCTAACGGATGATGAATCACGTGAGAATGAAGGTGACTTAATGATTGCGGCGGAGCATGTAACGCCTGAAGCAATTAATTTCATGACGCATTTTGGACGAGGCTTAATTTGTTGTCCTATGGCGGGGCATTTAATTGATAAGCTAGATTTACCGATGATGACAACCCGTAATCGCTCACCTTACGGGACAGGCTTTACTGTATCGATAGAAGCGGCGACAGGGGTGTCGACAGGTATTTCAGATAAAGACAGAGCCCATACCATACAAACGGCGATTGCTGATTTGACAAAACCTTCTGATATTATCTCACCAGGCCATGTGTTTCCATTGCGTGCTCGGGCAGGAGGGGTGTTTGAGCGTCAAGGTCAAACAGAAGGCAGTGTTGATTTAATGCAACTGGCAGGACTTAAACCTGCTGCTGTTATTTGTGAAATCATTAATAAAGACGGCACCATGAGTCGTCGAGATGATTTGCTCGAATTTTCAAAAACGCATGATATTCCATTGGTGAGTGTTCGTCAGGTTATGGATTATCGGATTCAGCGCGAAAAACTGGTCGATGCCGTAGCAACCAGTCGACTGCCCCTCCGAAAATATGGTGATTTCACCATGACCTTGTTTCAAAATCAAATCGACAAGGCTGAACATTTTACTTTGATGAAAGCCCCATTTGATGTGAACGCGAGTCCGCTGGTTAGAATACACTCGGAGTGTATTACAGGTGATTTATTTGGTTCTGAGCGGTGTGATTGTGGTGGCCAGCTAGATGCATCATTAGAGCAAATCGCAAAAGAAGGCGGTGTGTTGGTTTACTTGCGACAAGAAGGGCGTGGCATTGGCTTATCTAATAAGTTAAAAGCGTATGCATTGCAAGAAAAAGGTTTAGATACCGTTGAAGCGAATCTTCATTTGGGGTTGCCGGTTGATAGCCGTGATTATGCCGTTGCTTATCAGTTACTACGTGCTTTAGGTTTAAAGCAAGTTCGCTTGTTGACCAACAATCCAAATAAAGTCGCAGCACTTGAAAGATATGGCATGGCAGTGACCGAGCGTTTGTCGGTTCGGGGAGCAGAAACAACGGAAAATCAGGCTTATTTAAAAACCAAGCGTGAAAAGCTAGGTCATTTTTTAGAACTAGATGTGGATGTGGAAGCATGAATATCATTAAAGCAAATACAGCAGTAGGTCAAACATTTCCGATTGCAATTGTCGTGAGTTTGTTTAATCGTAAAATCACACAAGCTTTGCAAGACGGTGCCCTTCAGGCCTTAACCGCAGCTGGGTTTTCAACCGAAGAGATTACATGGGTTGAAGTGCCGGGAGCCGTTGAAATTCCGCTTGTTGCCAAAACGCTCGCAAAACAAAATAAATTTGCTGCAATTGTAGCATTGGGCGCTGTGATTCGAGGTGAGACCACACATTATGACTATGTGTGTGAGCAAGTCAGCCGAGGGTGTCAGGAAGTCATGCTTGCTTTTGATTTACCCGTTATCTTTGGTATCTTAACCACAGAAAACGAAGCGCAAGCCTGGGATAGATTAGGTGGTACACATGGACATAAAGGGCATGATGCTGTAGACGCCGCATTGGCGATGGTTCAGACATTAGAAGCGATAAGGCATACGCAATGACAAAATTTTTATTTATTACCGGGGGTGTTGTTTCTTCACTGGGGAAAGGTATTGCAGCAGCATCACTTGCCGCCATTCTTGAAGCCCGTGGGTTACGAGTTACACTGATTAAATTAGATCCTTATATTAATGTTGATCCAGGTACTATGAGCCCATTTCAGCATGGTGAGGTTTTTGTCACAAGAGATGGTGCAGAGACCGATTTGGATTTAGGGCATTACGAGCGCTTCGTTAGAACCCCAATGACAAAATTAAATAATTTCACGGCCGGTAAAGTGTATGAGAACGTCATTAAGAAAGAGCGCCGGGGGGATTATTTAGGAGGTACGGTACAAGTCATTCCGCATATCACCAATGAAATTAAACGGTTTATAAAAATGGGTGCAGAAGGCTTTGATGTGGCCATGATTGAGGTCGGTGGCACCGTTGGTGATATCGAGTCACTGCCGTTTTTAGAAGCCATTAGGCAAATGCGAATAGAGTTGGGTGCGCAAAATGCATTGTCTATTCATCTGACCTTAGTGCCTTATATTGCTACAGCCGGTGAAACCAAAACCAAACCCACACAGCACTCGGTTAAAGAATTACGTTCTATTGGTATTCAGCCCGATGTTTTAATTTGTCGTTCTGAAAAAGTGCTTGCAAAGCAAGAGCGAGAAAAAATTGCTTTGTTTACGAACGTAGAAAAAGATGGCGTTATTTCACTACAAGATGCAGAAAGCATTTATCAAATTCCAATGATTTTACATGATCAGGGCTTAGATGAATTATTATTGAAAAAATTAGGCCTTGGTCCATTGAAGCCTGCAGACTTACATGAGTGGGAAGCTGTTGTTAAAGCCGAAGCCTCACCCAATATGACTGTAAAAATTGGTATGGTTGGAAAATATACGGATCTGAATGATGCGTATAAGTCATTGAATGAAGCATTATTACATGCCGGTATTCATACCAAAACACGTGTTAAAATTGTTTATATTGATGCAGAGCTGATTGAAAAAGAAGGGCCCAAAGCACTGGATGCAGTCGATGCTATTTTAATTCCAGGCGGATTTGGGGAACGAGGGGTTGAAGGCAAAATACAAGCGGCACAATATGCACGAGAGAACAACCGACCATTTCTTGGTATTTGTTTAGGCATGCAAGTGGCGGTGATTGATTATGCACGGCATAAAGCAGGTTTAGGTGAAGCAAACTCTTCTGAATTTAATAAAACCACGCCACATCCTGTTGTGGGTTTAATTACTGAGTGGCTTGATGAAGCAGGGGATGTAAAACTACGTGATGAAAGCAGTGATTTAGGGGGAACCATGCGTTTGGGCGCGCAAGTTGCGGCACTGACTCAAGGTTCATTTGCTGAAGCTGTATATGGCGATACACGTGTGGTTGAGCGGCATAGGCATCGTTATGAAGTGAATAATCATTATGTAGATAGATTGATTGAGCATGGCCTTGTGGTGGGTGCGCGTTCTGTTGATGGTGAACTGGTTGAAATGGTTGAATTGCCAGATCATCCTTGGTTTTTAGGCTGTCAGTTCCATCCTGAATTTACTTCAACGCCACGAGACAGTCATCCATTGTTCCAATCATTTATTTTGGCAGCGCGCACGGCACATGAAACACTTGAAAACAAGGAGTAGTGACGCATGAAATTATGTGGATTTGATGTGGGGCTCGAGGCCCCTTTATTTTTAATTGCAGGGCCTTGTGTGGTAGAAAGTGAAGCCATGGCAATAGAAACTGCAGGCTATTTAAAATCGCTTTGTGAGCAGCCAGGCATCGCTTTTATTTATAAATCATCGTTCGATAAAGCCAACCGCTCATCGGGTACAAGTTATCGTGGTCCAGGGATAGAAAAAGGACTCGCCATTCTTGAAAAAGTGAAGCAAGATGTGGGGGTGCCAATACTCACTGATGTACACGAAGACACGCCACTTGATGAAGTGGCCAGTGTGGTGGATGTTCTGCAAACCCCCGCTTTTTTATGTCGTCAAACCAACTTTATTCAAAAAGTCGCGAAAACAAACAAGCCTATTAATATTAAAAAAGGTCAATTTTTATCACCTTCAGAAATGAAGCATGTGGTCGCCAAGGCAAAAGCCGTGGGTAATGATGCGATTATGGTGTGTGAGCGAGGGGCGAGCTTTGGTTATAATAATTTAGTCTCTGATATGCGTTCGTTGCATATTATGCGAGACACTGGCTGCCCAGTGGTGTTTGATGCAACACACTCCGTACAATTACCCGGTGGGGGGGATGGTGTTTCAGGTGGTCAACGTGAGTTTGTGCCTGTATTAGCGCGCGCAGCAGTTGCGGCTGGTATTTCAGGATTATTTATGGAAACACACCCAAACCCAGACAAAGCACTGAGTGATGGTCCTAACAGTTGGCCATTAGATAAAATGAAAGGATTACTGGAGCAGTTGATGGCATTAGATGTTGTGTTTAAGCAAACGGGTGAATTGGTTTAGCTAACTAGAATGCGGAGAGACAGGGATTCGAACCCTGGGAAGGTTTCCCTTCAACGGTTTTCAAGACCGCCGCAATCGACCACTCTGCCATCTCTCCGGGCTGAGAATAATATCGCAATGGGTGGTCGCTTGCAACTGGTTTAGCCATCTTTTTTGAAGTGAACGTCTAAAAGTTCATTGTGTTCTGATGCTTCATCGGTTAGGACTTCTGACGTTAATAAGTCGGCTTGCTCAGTGTTTTTTAAAAATACGGCCACATCACTATCTTTTTCTTCTAACTGATGCGCAAGCTGAAAGAGCTTGGTGTAAGCTGAATAGCGTTCGTTGCCTCCTTCGGTAGGTATCCAAGGGACTCCCTGTTCATTTTTGATGGTTTGATGTATTGCTTGAGCCTCCCGGGCGAGGACTTTTAATTCGCTCAGTAAAGTTTTATTTGGGTCATTCGATTGGAAAAAACCAAATCCAGACAATAATGATTTAGGGGTATTTTTTTTTTTATCTAGACTACCAATTAATTTTTGCAGGTTTTCTTCGAGTGCTCGACCCACTTTAATATGGGTGGGTTTTTTCAGGCTCTCGGCATGTGTGTCACAGGCACCTAAGAATAATTCCATGGCGATCGCAATACCTTTAGGTAACCTTTCTTTTTGGGCATAATATGCTTTAGCGAAACCGGTTGTATAGTTTAAAAATTGATCTGGGTCGGAGGAATTTTCCAGGATCGCAGCACTGTTTTGAATGTACAGGTTGCAAGTGTTTAGGAAGGGTTTTATTTTGTCTAGCTCTGTTTGTGCGCGTGCTTTACGGATGGCAGGCTGACGACCCATTATACCGAGTAGTTTGCTTTTTTCTGCTTGACCAATTTCTTCTTTTAAGTGGGCGACTCTTTTTTCAAGGAAAATGCCCACCCTATGTTTGGTTTTTTCAAACTCTCTTGTGAATTCTAATGGATCAGCTTGTTTTTTTGATAAACTATCAATGCTTTGCATGCTGGCTTGAATATTATGTACTGTATTGTCTCTTGAAATTTTAGGATATTGTGTTGGGTAGCCCATGGCTTTTAGTAGGCTGTTTGCGCATGAAATCACTTGGTTAAAGCAGCTTTCAGCCCATGTGTGTTCACGAATGACACGCTGAGCATCTGCATTTCTAAACCAGCTATCGAGTTTTTGGTAGGCCATGACAATTTTTTGGTTATCGTCATCTGTTGGTTGTTGTCGACTTGCAATATCTTGCCAGTGTCGTAATTCGCTTTGGAACGCAAAAGTTTGTGCTGTAAATAGATGTGTATCGCTACCGGTTATTGTTTTGACATGTTCTAGTAGAATCTCAACTTCTCTCAGTGTATTTGTCACTTCTTCTCGCAATTGAATTTCTTTCATAAAGTGTGTTGGAGTGGAATTTTCTTCAGATACCTGGTCTAAGCGCATTAATACAGATATGAACCTTGATGTGTCCATGTCTTCGTTTATTAGTTCATTGTAGATAAGTTCAGCTGATTGACGGCAAGCTTTAAAATCTTTCTGTATCGCTTGTAATCGTAAGTTTTCAGCGTGTTCACTAAGCGTTGTATTCTTTAATGGGATGAGTAATTGGAACTCAGTGATTAATCCATCTAAATTTGTTCCGTCGTCAGTTAGCGGCGCATCGAGGATTGTCGCTGTTTGCCGTGTTGCGTTAAGCACTTCTTTTTCCTGCTCTTCTTCGTCTTCTTCGTCTTCTTCGTCTTCTTCGTCTTCTTCCGGCTCTCGAGTATCATTTTCGGAGTCTAGTTTTATGTCTTGTTCAGATTCAGGTTCAGGTGTAAGCACTTCTTTTTCGGGTAGTGTATTTAAAAAGAGAAGGACTAATTCATTTTTTTTCTTATTTAATGCTTGATCAGAGGTTTCTCTGTGAAAGAGCGCTGTTGCTGAGTCGAACACTTTTTTTGCGTTTTCAGCGATCATTGCTTCATCGAATAATTCTGTCTGTTTAAAGCGTTGCTCTGTTTCTACAGCGTTTAAAAGCGAGCTAACGTCATCCATCATGAACATGATGTTTGCAAGCGCTTCACGCGTAGGAGCGCTTGCAAGTTTTTCTTCAAGAGAAGCTTGGAATATTTCTAGTTGTTCGATTATTTCTGTGGGTGTCATATTCAGGTCCTTAGTATTGTTAAGCTAAAGCTATATATAATACTATAGAACAAAAATACTGTTTGTGTATAAAAAAAACAAAGCCGCCGAATCAAATTGATTCGGCGGCTTTGTTTTTTATGAGTCTTTAAGCAGCTGCGCCGGTAGATGGCACAGGTTGATCGGCTGTTGTATCTGTTGTATCAGAATCTGTAAAATTCTTGAATAAAGACAGGTTGTGCTCGATAGAGCTGACTGCTTTTTCTCTCGAAATTTTTTGGAATCCGTTTAAGCCAACAAGCCATAATAATGCATTGACTGTCAGAATAAGCGCATTTAAAGCTTTTGTAAGCCCTTGGTTCTGTTGAATCAGCGCTTGAGCATCTGGCGTTGCTACCCGTGCTTGGAAGTGGGTATAAGCTTCACGGAGTACTTCGTTAGCTGCTTGTCTTTCAGCATCTATTAAAGTCGTGTCGTTAAAGCTTACTTGCCAAGTGTCGAGGGCGCGTTGAAATGCCTGGATATCTAAGTAAAGCGAGCAGAAATGACATATTGTAGTTTCAGCATATTCTAATAATGCAGTTGTATTTTCTGCTGCTTCAGCAATAGACTGCAATAAATCTTCTTCGTTTTGAATGGTTTTCAGCGTTGGGAAGTCAGGCGATAAGTGACTAAGTGCACCAAAAACAGGATCCGAATAAGCTTGAATTCTGTAGATGAACTCAATATCTTTAGGGGTTTCAGCGGCTGCTTTAACCTCCATAAGCGCTTTTAGATAGACTAAGGCCTGCTGATTGACAGCATGAATATCTGTTAGGTCTATCGCATGTAACGCATTTAATGTTGTTTGAAGGCCATCTAACGCATGATGATTACTAATGCCGAGTGGTCGGCGTTGTTGAAGTTCAGTATGTAATTGTGCAAGCGCTGCTTGATACTGGAAAACTTGATGGTTTTTTTCAGTGTCCACCACTTCTTCTTCTATGCCGTAACGTCGCAGGTTTTTGATTAATGTATTTCCTGCTTTGACAATAATTTGATTTGCATCGGATGCTGCTGCGAGGTCTGTGAGTATTGAAGCTGTTTCTAACATATCAGTGTCGCGCACTTCTTCAATAGAAAGGAGCATCTCTGGCGTGTTGATTCGACCCAAAAGTGTTTCTGCGTTTTGATGCAGCGCAATAAGTTGACCTCTTTCCGAACGAGAGGCGCGAGGAAATTGTGCCTCTATTTCATGAATATAAGCTTCTATATTTGCAATGAGTTGTTGTTTATTCATAATCCACCTCTTAAGTTGAATTTATTTTAACCTAATGTACATTAAAAAAACCATAGAGTCAAGTTTTAAGGCATAAATTTAATTATTTTCTTCTATTCGCAATAAATATTTCAACTGGTATACTAAGCGCCGTATGGGTTTGGCTGGGTGATAGGTTAATGAAATCAATAAAATATTTAATGGCTCTTTTGCTTTTTTTAGCATTGGTTGGATGTAAAACGCTGACAGGCGTTTGGCAAGATTTAAACAAAGATGATGACGAAGAGGGGCCGTTTACAGGTCAATCTGAACAAAAGTTATATCATGATGCAAAGGTAGCCTTGAAGAAAGAAGATTATACCGGCGCGATTAAACGCCTGGAAGCCATGGAAACCATGTATCCGTTCCATGATGATGCAGAGAAAGCCGAACTTGAATTGATTCATGTGTATTATTTGAAAGAAGATTATCCATCAGCAGGCGCATCAGCAGAACGATTCATTCACTTGTATCCGCGTGCAAAAAACGTCGATTATGCATATTATATGAAAGCAATGTCTAATTTCAATCAAACACGTGGTCCTGTCGCAACGCTTTTGCCAATGGACCAATCTTATCGTGATCCAGGTACGCAATCACAAGCGTATTCTGACTTTGCAACGTTGGTGCAATTGTTTCCGAATAGCAGATATAA
>JAAHTH010001681.1_pt1 | contig 18523 bp, 18 predicted proteins | sample 6116091 | NCBI WGS metagenome assembly JAAHTH01 (sample SAMN13939990, study PRJNA603662) | sponge metagenome | isolation source: marine sponge | host: Mycale hentscheli | place: New Zealand | collected 2006 | reverse complement strand
TGCGAATCGGCCTCTGGGGCGCAACCGGCACCGCCCGATTTGACAACGTCACGATTGAAGCGGTCAAAAAATAATCGGGGAGATTTTTCTTCACTTGGCTTGGATTACCCCCTCTCACCAACCAAGGTACCGGCTCATATTGCCCCGCGTCGCCGAACCAATGATCGTTCTGCAAGGGGAACAGAATCGGGGATTGGAGCTGGGATTCCGGCCAATTCGACCTCGAAATCGCGGATTTCACGCAACAAACTCTACCCAGTCGCCTAAAACACCCCAACCGACTTGAATTGCCAAGTTCGCCTGTTATCCTAACCAACGCAGGGATCTTTGAATTTTTGAGTCCATCTCCCCAATGAGAAGCGCTCAAAACATTTCAATTTCCTCATCATGACGAGAATTCTTCGGAGCAAAAAATAAAGATGAATAGGTTCAGTTCCTTAAAGGGTTTAGCAGTCCTCGCATCCCTCTCACTTAGTCTTTCATTCATCACGACCAGTGATGCATTGGCTAACAGCGGTGGCTGGGGTGGTTCTACAAATGCTTACGGATCCAGCGGTGGCTTTTCATGCTGCGGTGGCAGTTCGGGTGGCGCACAACGCGTCTACCGAACACCGGTAAGAAACGTCCTTGGCCGAATTGGCTATCGTATTTCCAGCATTGGTCACCACTCTTCCGGCGGCTGCTGTGGAGGTTTTTATCGTGCACCGATCACGATGTGGGGAACAGGGAATTACGGCTGTTGCGGCGGCTGGGATGCAGCGGCTGGAAGCCTCTCAATGATGTCCCCCTACGGTGAACCCATGTCGGGATCTCTAAGTCCAAATTCGATTTTGGACCAGTCTCCTGAGAACTCACCACGTATCCCCGACGGCGGTTCGATCAATTCAATGCTCGACAACCCAGGCCCCGTCGAACGATCTCAGCCCGCAGGTTCCGTTCAACCCAATGACACTGACGCTAATTCAGGTGATCAGCCGGCCGTTGGTTCCTCGATCCTGAACGTGCAATTACCCCAAGACGCTAAAGTTTTCATCAACGAGCAATTAACCAAAACAGAGGGATCAACTCGCAGTTTTCGTTCTACTAATTTGGAAATTGGCAAAGAGCATCGTTACAGTGTGAAAGCAGTCATCAACCGCGACGGGATCGAGACAACCCAAACAAAATTGGTGAAGTTGACACCAGGTAAAAACGAGACCATTCAATTTAATTTTGAGAAGAATAAACCCCTGCAAACGGCGATTGCAACAACGCTTCGGCTAGAAGTCCCAGAGGACGCAATCGTCACCCTTTGCGGCAGCCGAACCCAGAAAAGTGGTAAGTTGAGAACTTTCACCACCAACCGCCTGCCTTCGGGAGAAACTTGGAAAGACTATAAAATTCAAGTCAAATTCGAACGCGACGGCGAGATCATTACTCAAGAAAAAACGGTTGATCTTTTTGCGGGAAAATCACACTCGTTTTCGTTCAACGGCGATGTTTCCCTAGCATCACAATTTGTTAACAAGTAACAACGAACTTAGCTCTATTAAGAACAAACCGCCAAAAATTTTGGCGGTTTTTTTTATTGATAAGTAATTGCCCAACTTCGCACGTTAACTCAGTGATAATTTGCTCCAGCTAATTCCTAAACTAGACTAGGATTCAGGGGTAGTCTCCAACAGAGGTTCACTAAAGCAGACTCAATCCTAAGCTCGCGTTGGCAATGGCAAATCGCAAACGAAACACAAATTCTAAAAACCGATCGAATCGATCTGAATCCAGTCAGGTTCCAAGCGAGTCCTCCACTCTCTTAGAACTCCCGGTTCCTCCGCTTCAGTGGAGTGCCCCCGCGCGAACGATTGCCACTGTTTTAATTTTGACCTACTTGTTTGTAGTTGTAATGGGACCACTCGCGAACCCAATTGCCTCGAGATATTTCAGTGGTCCGATTGCAAAACAACTTGCCCCCCTGCATCGCATCTTATTTTTAGGCCATGGTTATCGTTTTTTTGGACCTGACCCGGGACCAACGCATCGATTGGTTTTTCGAGGCGTAAGAAAAGACGGCTCAAAATTCGAAGGTTTTTTTCCCGATCGCAAAAACCAAAAACCTCGCCTACTTTATCATCGCTGGTTCATGCTCAGTGAAACACTCTTTGTAGAGCACGCGAGCCAGGCGGACGCTAATTTCTTGAGGAATCGAAAGATAGCTTACGAGAATCAATTGGCTAGATTGACGTCAGCCAACCAGACCCATCAACTTAGGCAATTGAAACTGGATCGCCAACTTGAGCTCCGCTACCACCAGCGGGCCTCTGAAAGAGTCAATCGCCTCGCCAACTCAGTAGCCAACGTACTGCTCGATCGTTACGAGGCAACTTCGATCAAACTTTTCAGCCAGGAACGAAGCATCCCTTTTCCCGAGGAGGTTTTGGATGGTTTGAAACTCAATTCAACCCAACTTCTGCTACCGCTCAACAAGATCGGCGAACTGGATGCCAATGGCTATCGCGCGGCGAACCGAGATGACCCTCAGAATCCGGAAGGGTCAAATCGATGAAAACAGACTTGGAAGACACTGTCATACAGTCCGGCCCCCTAACTGCGTTTATTCATTCGTGGAGCAGGGATTGGAATCAGTTTTGGTTTCGACCAGAGGCCCCAAACACGTTGGGCGCGATGCGAATATTTGTGGGTCTTATCGTGCTCTACACCCATTTCACATGGGGTCTTGAACTCTCTACTTTTTTAGGTGCCGACGGTTTACTACCTCTGGAATATCGTTCGTTATTATTTGAGAGTCCTTTTGCGTGGAGCCATTTTGACTGGTTTTCAAATAACCAATTGTTAATGGCGGTTCACATTTTGGGGTTGCTCATGATCGCCATGTTCACGCTTGGCATTTGGACAAACTGGACTTCCGTTTTTACGGCTTTACTAATCATCTCTTACGCGAATCGTGGAACGGGGGCGCTCTTTGGGCTCGATCAGGTCAGCAGTTTTCTTTGTATTTATCTCGCGATTGGAAACTGCGGAGGTGCCTATTCGATCGATCAGTGGATTGCCAAACGTCGCGGGGCAGGGCAGGGGAGGTCGTGCACTCGGAATCGGATCGCAATTCGATTAATCCAAATTCACATGTGTGCCGTTTACCTTTTTGCAGCCATTGGCAAACTCCAAGGCACGACCTGGCTCAACGGAGAAGCCGTTTGGGGAACACTGGCAAGCTACGAATATCAGTCCATCGATATGTCGTGGATTGCGAATCATATGTGGCTAGTTGCGATCCTCACCCTCGGTACGCTGGCGTGGGAATTAGCTTATCCAGCTCTAATTTGGCTCAAATTAACACGGCCAATCATGTTGCTATTTTCAATCCCAATCCATCTTGGCATTGGCGCTTGCATGGGAATGCTCTCCTTTGGACTTGTAATGTTGGTGGGGAATCTAGCTTTCGTTGATCCAAGCTGGCTTAACAAACTGCTCCCCTCATCTGCTGAACTCGAGCTTCTCTCCGAGGACATGCGTTGAATCAGGTCCATCCCTTCAGGCTTCAGCGGTTTTATTCGAATTGAAATTTCATTAATTCCGAGTCATTTCGGAATTTGATTCCGCCTCGTATAATGGTGGATTCAAGAAACGCGCGACCTTTTCGCGCAGCCGTTTACAAACAGTTGATTCGGAGTTAGGCGTGGCCAAAAAAATTGCCATTGCAGGAGCAACCGGGGCCGTTGGTCGCCTCGTAAGACAAATGCTAGAACAGCGGAATTTCCCTTACGAGACAATTACATTCCTCGCATCGCAACGTTCAGCAGGGAAAACACTGCAATTCAAAGGCGAGCCGCACACGATCCAATTGCTCGAACCCAACGTTTTTGACGATATCGATCTGGTTATTGGCAGTACGCCCGACGACGTCGCTGCGACCTTCGTTCCTTGGGCGGTTGAACGGGGTACGATTGTGGTCGATGAAAGTGGATATCATCGGATGCACGATCACGTACCGTTAGTTGTCCCCGAGGTTAATCCGAATGCCGTCGCCGAGCACCAGGGCATTATCGCAAGTCCCAACTGCAGCACCACGCAGATGGTTGTTGCCATGAAACCTCTCCACGATTTCTCTAGAATCAAACGTGTCGTCGTTTCAACTTACCAATCTACCAGCGGGGCAGGGGTCGCTGGACAGGCAGATCTGATTGAGGGAACACGAAACGCACTTGAAGATAAATCGTGGGACTATCAGGCATTCGCCCACCCAATTGCTTTCAATGTCATCCCTCAAATTGGCTCGGCGAAACATCTAGGCTACACCTCAGAAGAAATGAAAATGGTCTGGGAGACTCAGAAAATTTTCGGCGACGACTCAATTCAGGTTTGTCCAACTTGCGTACGAGTTCCCGTTTCCAACTGCCACAGCGAATCCATTTTAATCGAAACAGAGGAACCCATCTCTGTCGAGAAGGCACGACAGTTATTTGATGCCGCACCGGGAATTCAAGTCATGGACAATCTGGAGCAGGGTGTTTATCCGATGCCGAGCAACAGTGACGATCGAGACGAAGTTTTTGTGGGACGAATTCGCAAAGACATCAGTTGCGAAAATGGGCTTGCCTTTTGGTGCGTTAGCGACAACCTTCGGAAGGGCGCTGCCACCAATGCCGTTCAAATTGCCGAACTCCTGGTTTAATACAGGTTGAGCAGATGCGGCACATCAAACTGGTAATTTCGTACGACGGAACGGACTACGTCGGATGGCAAGTTCAACCGAACGGCCTATCAATTCAACAATGCCTCGAATCGGCCTGGGCTTCGGTAAGCGGTGAGCAACTTCGAATTACAGCCAGCGGCCGAACCGACAGTGGCGTCCACGCTTTGGGGCAAGTCTGCAGTTTTGCAACCGAAAGCCAATTGCCCGTTCAACAGATCGTCCGGGCGATTAACGCAGAAACCCCGTTTGATATTTCAGTTTTAACTGCAGAAGAAGCTCCCGCGGGATTTCACGCGATTCGGGATGCCAAACAAAAAACATATCGCTACCACATTCAGCATGGCAGGATCATGGACCCACTCAGACTGAGAACTTGCTGGTTCGTTCCTGGAGAAGTGGATCTTGTTTCCATGCAAAAAGCCGCACTTCTGATTACAGGAGAACACGATTTTGCCAGCTTCGAAAGCGCAGGTGCTCAACGGTCCACGACGGTCAGGCACGTCATCGACCTTCAGGTTATCTCGGAATCCGTTCACAATTTCCCCGGACTAGAGATCGCAATTACAGCCAATGGATTTCTATACAATATGGTTCGAAATATTGTCGGCACGCTGGTTCGGGTTGGCAAAAACAGGGAAGAAATCGAGTGGGTCGCCTGGGTCCGGGATCAAAAAAACCGCCGCTATGCCGGACAAACGGCACCGGCGCATGGATTGTTCTTAGATCATGTTGTCTACTAGAACCGCCATCGTCCCCCTGTTAACGACCTTTTTAGGCATCGGTACTTAAGACGTAATGACAGCTCCGGAAGACAATTCGAATAAACCAAGGAAGAAGCTCAATCCTAGCTTTAGGATTTTTGTTGCCGCGCTCGGGCTGACGTTAGTTTTTTTTATTGTCTCCAACCAATACTCAAGCTGGCTGATTGAACTTGGGTTTATTCTCTCTGCCTGCGCAGCAATTTCCATTTTAATCGCAGAAGCATGTGATCCATTCGCGGATGCCGCACAATGGGTCGGAATTCGATTGCGGCTGCCACCCTCTGTAAGAGGGGCAACCCTCGACGCAGTGGCCAGCAGCATGCCGGAATTGTTTACCGGTTTATTCTTTGTTACGATCGCGCTCTTCGGCACTCAAGACGATCAAAGCCAGATGCTTGCCAGTGCCGAAGGTTACGGGTCAACCGTTGCAACCTGCGCGGGAAGCTCGATTTACAATTTAATTTTAATACCCGCTCTGTGCGCAATTGTCGTTTCTTTTTCTCGACGTGAACGACCCCAAATTGCTGTTCCCAGAGAAGTAATTCACCGGGACGGGATGTGGGTAATTTTCACTCAGGCAGGGCTCCTTGTATTCTTGTTTCAGGAAAAACTTGAATGGTGGATGGGAGTCGCAGCACTGTTAACCTATTCTGTTTATGTCTTACATCTTTATCTCGCGACGCGACAATTCCGAAACCAACTATCGGAAAGTAACACCGAAGCAAGAGAGACCGACTCTCAAACTGCTTCTGCCTGCTTTGGATATTTTGACATTCGGTTGAATGGCTTTACCTCGACCATGGTCATCATCTCAGCCACCGCAGTTGCGGCATTAGCTTGCTACCTACTCGTCGATCTCACCAATCAATCCGCTCATAAACTCGGTGTCAGCCCCTTTTTCGTTGCGGTTATTTTAACCGCTGCGGTATCGTCGATTCCCGACACGTTCATGTCCCTTGGATCGGCTCGCCGAGGCGATGATGCCGGCGCGATGTCAAATGTGTTTGGTTCGAACGTCTTCGACGTTTGCATTGGCATGTCAATTCCGTTGATTGTGAGTTGCTACCTTCACCAATGGGAGCCAATCGAGCTAGTAATGAGCAATGGCGAAACCATGGACGGAGTCGTTGGATTGCGTATTTTCCTGTTTATATTGACCGGCGTTGCAATGGCCTGCATGTGGCATTTGAAGCAAATTAACAGACGAACTGGAATCCTCTTTTGTGCGCTTTACGCCTCATTCGTGATCTACGCGATCCTCGGAGCTCTGGAGCTGATTCCGGCCTAGCGGCTAAAAACACTGAAATGTTGCCCGGAAGATGGCGAATTCAAGTCATTACTGAATGTACAAACCACCGCCCAAACCTATCAAGTCGACTTTGGTTTCCGCGAATCTTCGACTAAAATGAGAGCGAGCAGGGCTGCAACTGGACGCCTGCGTTATCAAGCTTGAAATCGATGGATTAGAAATAAATGTCAATAGGCAGAGACTTTATCGGGCCGTTTCAACTGCTCAGGCTCATTCGCGCCGGTACGACAACTCAGGTTTGGGAGGCATTAAGAACTGGTGAGAGTGAACGGATCGCGCTCAAAGTTTTGATGGAGAATTTTCGAAAAAATCGTTACGAAATTGGTCAGCTAAAACACGAAGCGTTAGTCGGTGCAGAACTTGACCACCCCAACGTGATTAAAATCTTCGGCTACCATAATGACCAGGGATACCCACTTGTATCTATGCAGCTCTTTCCATCACGCAACTTAAAAATTGAGATGCGGGAGCGCAAAGAGTACATGATGCCCAATGTATCTTCAATCATCCGCAGCTGTGCAAAAGGATTGGAACACATGCATGAAAAAGGGTGGGTTCATTGCGATGTCAAACCAGACAACTTCCTCGCGGATGAACAGGGGCATGTAAAGTTGATTGACTTTTCAATCGGTGTAAAATTAAGAGCGAAAAAAGGTGGAATAGGGGGACTGCTTTCGGGAAGACCTAAAGCAATTCGCGGCACTAGAAGCTACATGGCTCCTGAACAAATTCGTCGACAACACCCCGACCGACGCTCCGATGTCTACGGCTTTGGGTGCGTTATCTTTGAATTGCTGTCCGGAAAAACTCCTTACTCCGCTAACTCACCCGATGAGTTGTTAACCAAACATTTAAAAGCTCCAATTCCATCTCTGGAAGCTTACAGTGGAGCTTCGAAAGATTTTTCGAAATTAGTCAAACTAATGCTTGCGAAGAACCCCGACGACCGCATCCAAAACCTTACTGAATTCCTTCAAATTTTTGAAACAACACAGATCTTCCGATCTGGACAACGGCCCGAGGGCTTTCGCAGGTAATTCATTGCCTGCAATCTGTAAGTCACGATCGTTCGTCAGAGAGTGACATTTTCCAACCCACTGACCCAACTTAATACACCATGGATTATCTTTCATTTGAGCAACCCATTGCCGACCTTGCTCTCGAAATTGAAAAATGTGAAACCGAATCCTGCAACTCTGTAGAGTCAGCAGAAAAAATTCGAAACATGAGACAATCGCTAACCGATCTGACCCGCGACATCTATGGAAAACTTACTCCATGGGAAACAGTTCAGGTTGCGCGGCATAAAGATCGACCCCATACCACTGATTACTTATCGCTCGTGTTTGATGAATTTGTCGAGTTACACGGTGATAAGTTGTTCGGCGATGATCGGGCAATCCGCGTCGGCTTTGCATCGCTCGACCGCACCAAAGTCATGGTCCTCGGCCACCAGAAAGGGCGAACGTTTCAGGATCGAACGGAAAACTTCTTCGGCTGTGCACACCCGGAGGGCTATCGCAAAGCGATGGCTAAAATGAAGATGGCTGAGAAATACAACCTTCCGGTGATTTGCCTGATTGACACACCGGGGGCTTACCCGGGAATTGGTGCCGAAGAACGAGGTCAGGCTCAGGTCATCGCAGAAAACATGTATGAAATGTCCCGTTTGAAAACACCCATTATCTGCATTGTGATCGGGGAAGGCGGGAGTGGCGGTGCTCTGGGAATCGGCGTAGGTGACCGGGTCGCAGTCATGGAGCACGCCTATTACTCCGTTATCAGCCCGGAAGGTTGTGCCGGAATTCTCTGGAAAGGCGCTGAACACGCTGAAAAAGCCGCAACCGCACTGAAATTCACTTCCAAAAATCTACTTCAGATGGGAATCGTGGATGATGTAATCAACGAACCCCTTGGTGGCGCCCACCGCGACCACCACAAGACTGCGTCACAAATGAAATCTTATTTGAAGAAAACACTCAAAGACCTCGTTGGAAAACCGCATGATTCCTTATTAGAGGAACGCTACCAGCGGTTTCGAAAAATTGGTGTCTTTAACGAAGCTGGCGAACTCCCGGCCTAGTCGTCTGGGGAATGTCCTGCGCAGCTCAGCTTGGCGTCAACGTCTATCTTTCAAGCGAGTCGAGCACAGCTGATTTGTACAACAAAACTCTCTGGGGGTGACCATGAAAACCGTTACGCAAGTCATGTCAGCACTCAAAAAAAAGGGCTCCGCTCAAACTCGAAAAACGTTCGCCCGCCACGGTGCTCCCGACAATATGTTCGGGGTTAAAATTGCCGACTTAAAAGTGATTGCCAAACAAATCAAAGGCAATCAGGCACTGGCAATGGAGCTGTACGAGACTAACAACACGGATGCCATGTACCTGGCCGGCATTGTGGCCGATGGCAAATCCATGTCTAAAAAAGAACTGAACGACTGGTGCCGTGCTGCCAGTTGGCACATGATCGCCGAGTATACGATCCCCGGTGTCGCTCACGAAAATCCTCACGCAAAAGCGCTTGCTCTAAAGTGGATAAAATCAAAAAAGAATCACATTGCCGCTGCCGGCTGGAATACGTATTCAGGTCTCGTTGCAACACAGCCTGACTCTGAATTAGATCTCGAAGAAATTAAATTGCTGCTTCAACAAGTGGCTGCATCCATTCATGATTGCGGGGAACGTGTGAAATACACCATGAATGGATTTGTCATTTCCGTCGGCGGCTATGTTAAACCGCTCTCGGCGAAAGCAAAATCGACGGCAAAAAAAATTGGCAAAGTATCTGTCGAGATGGGCGAAACAGCTTGCAAAGTGCCACTCGCGACAGATTACATCGCTAAAATGGAGAGCAAAGGAAACGCCTACAAAAAGCGCAAAACGATTAAATGCTAAAAATCTTTTGTCGCTTCAGGCACCTAGTTCCATTCCAAAAGACTTCTCTACACCCGCTTTTTAACCAAAGTACGAATTTGAATTGGGGCAGGGGGGTAAGCGAACAAATCTTGACACCTGGTCATCGCTTAACAAAGAAGCTGACAATTGTTAATTTGAGATTTCAAGCTAATCCGGTTCCTTGTTAAGTCCGATTCAGTGATGCCATGCCAAACATGCTCAAAATTTTCGAGACGGTTCTCTATTCTGATAATCTCGACGCGGCAAAAACTTTTTACTCCCGGGTGATGGGGCTGCGTTTGCTTAGCCAGAACGATTTGATGCTAGTCTTTTCAATTGATGAAAGTTATTTGTTGATTTTCAATCCCGATAAAAGCGAGGTCGCCGGGAGGCTAGTTCCATCCCATGCCGCCCGCGGACAAGGTCATATCGCCTTTACCATTACTGAAGATGAGAAAAAGACTTGGAGAGCACGCTTAGCTGACGCAGGCATTGAAATCGAATCGGAGGTGCGCTGGGACGATGGAGCACGTGGAACTTCAATTTACTTTCGCGATCCTGCAGGCAACTCAATTGAATTAGCACCGCCAAATTTATGGACTTATCTAAAAAATCCATAACCTCAAAAACTGGCAATTCGTCCGCCAGAGTGGTCAGAGCATAGATTGAAGAATAAACCCTAAAATCACAAATACTAGAATTACCCCCACGCAACCTGATTGACTGTTGGATTTCTCAAGAATCTGAAAATCGCTAATTAGTTTCTCGATGAAGACTTTTGATTCCATTAGCGACTTACCAGTGTGATCCCTGTAAAGCCGCACCGCATCTAGCTTACAGCCAGATTCCAAGAGATCGAGCACTTGTTCAACTAACTCCTGCTCAGTGTCTTCTACAGAACCTGGTTCGACGCCTGGAAGGTTCTCTACAAATTGCTTTGCTTCCAGCAAAGAACCGCCGGTGAAATCCATGTAGAGCTTACACGCGTCGAGTTTCTGATCATTACCTAAACACTTTCGTATCTGGTTGATCTGGGCGTCTGTTAACTGCGGGTCCATGGCTAAGCCTCCCAAGTCACAATGCAAAACATCAACAAAACAGTGTATATCTCACCCAATCCCCAACGTCCGATAATGTTTCTTATGTTCGGTTAGCTCTCTCGTTTTCCCCGTATATATGGACTTTTTGTGTTCAGCCCGAATTCCCTGTGCCAAATCCAAAACTCACGGCTTAGCCAAGAACTTGCTCAGCCTACGGGGCCCGATGACCGTGGAGTTGTCACACCCGATCGCAGAACAAACCTGTGATAGAAACGCCTTTCCTGTTTAACGCTTGTAGACGTTCTCAAACAAATTCTCAGCCGCCTCATTGGTTGCCTCCAACGCCTGGTTCCCAATATTTTCGAGAGTCTGCTTGGACGCCTCCGAGATGTCTACGTTAGACCAGTCGATTCCCTTAGTGACCGGAGCCTGCGGTTGAGCAGCTTCCTTTTTAAAAATCCCAAGGAATCCCCCACCTTCAGAACTCGCCGGCGAGACAAGAGGACCAGTTTTTGGAGCCTCATTCGGGTCGTTGCCTGAGGGAGTTTTCCAGCGACCCGCAAAACCCTTAGATTGGAATTCTTTAATCTCTTCTCCAATGGGTTGTCCCACTGGATAAGTCGTTCCTAATGAACTGCCAAAAAATCCGCCGGTATCAACAGAAGGTTCTTTATGTCCAACTGCGTCTTTGTAATTTTCAATATGAGGATTAACAAAACGAGCTAATTCGTCCGGTACAAAGTCCGAAACCTGCCAAATCCCTTTTTCGATATAAGGGCCGAATTTCGAATGGTCAATCTTCTCGTGGACATCTTCACCGAGAAAAGAAACCGCAAACATGGTGACCACCATGCATAACAAACCACCTTTGAGTGCGCCCAAAATTGCACCCGCCTGGCGATCAAATCCTTTTAATTCATTCTTCTTTAATGATTTAGAAACAGATGAATAAATTGCCCAAATCACAAGCGATGTCCCAAGAAAGAGAATCAACATCGCACCTATTTTATTCCACGGCTCGTCCACCTGCAGATGTACTGCCAACTGATCTCTAAAGTTTACCGCAACGACATAACTCACCACCAAAGCGGCAAGCGATGCAATTTGCCAAGCCAATCCTTTCCAGTAACCAAAGACAATGGCTCCCAAGAAAATCACCAACATCGCGATATCGTAAATCCCCACAATCTCTCCTTGTTCAATTTCGGCGTTGCTGTTTTACCATCTGTAAAATCTTTACGCCGCACCTCCAGCTATCCAACTCAATCCTGCGTAACTTCTGAGCCACGGTGGCGTTCAGATTCACCAGTCTGGTTTTAGATTTCCTTTGAGCTTTCCATCCGTGGAAAGACCCTCGAAATTAGAGATAAATTCTTGGTTTACCTCAATACAGATAGGCTCAACAATTCCTAACGCCCCCTCAATTAACTGAATTAGTTTTCATGCCGGTAAGCGCTGCTAGCGATTGCCAGATTGACGAATCCACGTTGGTTCACATTTAACAGTTCTCTATTGTCATCTCCAGACACACATGCTGTGGTCTGCAATAGATCGCCCTCCATTGGTTTCTTTTAATCAACCGTTTTTAGCTAGAATTCATGGCTGATTTCAAAACTCACATTACGACCAGCACCGCGTTAGGATTTCTTTATGGTGGTGTTGGCTACTTTGGCTTTGAGGTTCCTCTTGCGCATTGCATGATCGCGGGAAGCTTATGCAGTGTCGCCGGGATGTTGCCTGATCTCGACAGTAATTCAGGAAAGCCACAGCGTGAGATGCTTTCATTTGTCTCTGTCATCATCCCCATGATGATGCTACCTCGCTTTGAAGCGATTGGCATGACAACGGAACATATGATTTTTGTTGCTGGCGTGATGTACGTTTTGATTCGGTTTGGTATCGGAGGTCTCTTCCGCCGGTTTACGAAACACCGCGGCATGTGGCACAGTATTCCCGCAGCGTTAATCGCCGGCTTAGTTACTTTTATGATCTGCCTTTCAAACGACCTTGAAATCCGCATTTACAAATCGTGGGCCGTTGTGCTCGGCTTCATTTGCCATCTCGTACTCGATGAAATCTACGCGGTTAACTGGGAAGGTAAGCTTCCCAAGAAAAAGAAGAGCTTTGGCACCGCGATGAAATTCTGGGGAAATTCCACCTGGTTTAACGTTACTACCTATCTCAAGTTGGCAATTTTGATTGGAATCGTCGCAAGCGACAACTATGTGATGGACTGCATTTGTGAACCACCCATTGAATCGCCAGCGACAACGGCTCAGTGGGTTCGCAATCTCTTTTTACACGATCACAGTCAAACCCTTCAGCGATAAAAGCAAATCTAGAAAATTAGAAATTTAGATGAGCTCTTGCTGCAGATTCATTTAACCTGCTTAAAACTGTTTTCGGCTGTCAAGAAGAATGGTCACAGGACCATCATTGACGAGCTCTACGGCCATCTCAGCTTGAAAGATACCCGTCTGCACAGGCACATTGATTTCGCGACAGGCTTCGATGAATTCCTGATACAAATGCCGAGCCAATTCTGGCTTTGCGGCTTGAACAAAACTGGGGCGTTTACCTTTTTTCACATCACCAAGCAGCGTGAACTGACTAATAACCAGCAGGGCCCTTTGAGTATCCAGCAGCGAAAGGTTCATCTTTCCTTCGGCATCTTCAAAAATTCTCAGGCCGGTAATTTTTCCCACCAGATAATCGAGATCCGATTTTTCATCGCCGACCTCTACTCCGAGAAAAACGAGCAGTCCCCGTTGAATCTGCCCCACCGTTTCACCCTCGACAGCAACGGAAGCTCGAGTTACGCGTTGTACAACCGCCCGCATCGTTGAACCCTTTATCTCTCCAAGGTTTCATCGCTTTTTTCTGCAGATTGTGACTCACTCGAGGAACCAAACTCCTTGATACGAGCGATGTAGTCTTCTGTCACATCTACTTTTTCGACATCGATGTAGTTAGCACTAAAAGAGTCGTCGGCGATATTGGTGAGTAAATTGAAGCTTGAAAAGTTGATATTGATCAACTTCAAGTCCTTGTTTGCCAATTGGCTATCACCACTGGCAATCCTGGAAAAGCTCATCCGCTTAGGAACATACGACAATGTCGAATCCACCCCCAGAACAAGCTCAACTGCGTGCGGGAAATGCACCGGTAATAAACTCCAGTCTGGTCCCTCAGACGAACTTGATTTACCAGTCAACTGGGATACTATCTCAGCATTCAATACTCCCCGAAGCACGACGTCACCGTTTGGCTGTTGCTTTTTCTCTTCGAAATCAAAAGCTGCAGACAAATGACGCATCGTGCAGGCGATCCCGCCAGAGGCAACCCATCCCGTAGGTACCATCGCACTCGTCGCATCGGTCATACTCTCTCTTAACTCATCCAGGTTCACAAATTCGAGCGTATCCTCTCGGTCAACCAAACTGCCACCGGAAAATTTTTGTAATTTGAAAACTATTTGTCCATCACACAATTGATGAATCAAAACTGGATTGGATTTATTGGCAAACTCTAGGATTAAACTCGATTTTTGAGTCCCCTGCCCCATTTGATAGTATTTCCCAACTGCCGCGACTTCCTGATCAAAAATCCAGCCGGTCATTGAAACATCAACTTCGAATGGCATTGAGTTAGCAAGAGAATTGGAAACATCCAGCAAGAAACGGCGGGCGCTGTGGCTCCCTTCGATAAACTCTTCGTTGGGACCACTTCCTTTCCGCACTACAGAAGAAGTCTCCTCTTGCCTTACCGCGGCCGGGATTTCTTCTTGATAGGCCATCAAGGCGACCCCCGAATTGCGCGAATCTACTTTGATTGCACCTTCTGCTCTCACTCCACGATCACGATACACCCGAATTGGCAATGCAATATTCGGGTCGACGAGCCGCGGCAGTTGTTGGAGTTCCGGTAGCCCCTGCTCAACCGACTCACTTAAAGAACCCTCGGACGCCAAAACAGGACCGCTTGAGTTTGCGGGTTCGGCTAGCTGGGTCAGCCACAAAAGGCTTCCGGCTGCTAGCAAAGCGACGGCAAGGGGTAATTCTTGCTTCATGAATCGGATATGCGGATTTTTCCAAAGAATTGTGTTGTGACGGGCCGAACTAACAACTACGTAGCCAACCCGCGCAGGATTGCGTGCCCTTGGGGCGAGCATCTTAGGAGGGGCGGACCAAATGGTCTACGGCAGTTTGCTGTTGAAACAGCGAAAACGAAACACTTTTACAACCCAGACTTTTGATTGCACGTGCCATGAGGCCCGGGCAGAGTCGCCAAGCCGAGCAGTTTCGGCAAAAAACCTTTAAGGGGGAATCTGATGTACGCACGTTATGTAACGGGCATCACAATGCTGGCGTTAGCCACTTTGACTACTTCGGCGCTCGCATACCAAGTGCCAGGTGCCCGCACTGGAATTCCGGTAGGGCATAATTTGCCACCGGCTCAAATGCTTATGGAACCAGGCCCCGGCGTCGGCGGCCCAGGTCCAGGCGTTCTCAACCGATCGATGCGAAACGGTCCAATGCAGAATGCAAGCTATGGATCTTTTGGGGTGGCAACAACTCCAAATGTACAGGTCCTATTTGATCAGCCTAAAATGATGAAGATTTCTTGGGACGTTTCCGCCGTTGGAATGTACGATTCAACTCCGTTGGTCGTGCCTGGACGACAGAATTTTGCTCAAGGCGGAATCTTTCGGTTGAAAGTCACCGAAATCGAAGGTCGCCCGGGAATGGAACTCTATCCAACTCTTGAGATTGGCCGAGCGAACACACGAACTGCCGCTTACCTTTCGCATGCTGCAGTCCCAGTTCAACTGACTCAGGAAGACTTCGATCAGGTCGCAGCAGCTAACTTTGTCACCAAAGTTATCTATGTTCCCGATCCGGAATTCCAAGAGTTAGCACTAGCTGGCGTTGACACCATTGTCAGCACTCGCCTCGACCCCGGTGTCGACCCGATTACCGAAGCAGATCGTCGCGGATCAATTCTTGCAATCGTAAGAATGGGTAACAAAGATCTTGAAGTACCTGGTTCCGACCCTGCTGTTGCAGCCGGTGGCCCAGCAATGATGGGTGGCGGAGTTTCAGATTACATCTCCGGCGTCACAGGTCCAAACTACGGAATGCCAATGACCGGAACTAACATCGGTCTGCCTGGTCCTCCTCATGTTCCACTTGGCGGACCTGCAGGATTGCAACGGTACGAAATGTACAACCACACTGCAATGCAAATTCCAACGCCGACTCAGCAAGTGGATGTCCACATGCGTCAGCGACCCGGACTAAGCTATCCATCACCAGTGAACAAAGTGATGATTGACGAAAGAACGATTCGACCGTCGAGAATGAACACTCAACCACCAGCCGACATGGTTCGTGGAGTTCTTCCTCCAGACTGCCCTCCCGGGCAACTCGGAAATCGATTCCGTCGCTAGTGCTCTTTAGAAATCTCACGAGCCGCGATGGCGAAAGTCATCGCGGCTCGTTTTTTGCACTTCACTTTGGAGTGGCAGAAAAAAATCAAGGACGACCTGTCCGTTCCAAATTCGCCAAGGGTCTGAACCTGATGTCGAAACTTAACGAGTAAAATGATGAAGCATTCCTTCGCAAACAACCTCATTCTGCTGGCTGTCATCTCAACTCTTGTGATGAGCGCGGCATCTGTATCAGCGCAACAGCGAGCTCGCCATCACTTAATCGATGGCAACATGGCCCCGGGATCCGCTGCCGATCACTATCGCCTCGGTAATCCCGCTCTGCGTGGACACGTTCAACCCGTTCGATTGATCACTCCCAAGGGAACAAATATCGAAGTTGGTACTGGAAATAGTTTTATTCAAACGAATGCTTCGAAAGCTTCACTGGCGATGCAAATCGGGCCCGTTTACAGGTTCAAATTGACCAATGTCCCTCGCTATGAAGGACAGGCTCTATATCCTTCGATTGAGCTCCTCAACCGCCTGAATCCGCCTCAAGGACTCGAGAACGAGTTTCCAGTCGAAGTCGTACTGACTCAGGAAGATGTTGTCGACGCGATGCGGGGTAGCCTCGTCACAAAAGTAATCTATCTGGAAAACCCTGAGAACGCCTTGCCTCAACGACACATGGCAGATCAGCAACCTTCAATCGATATTAGTGGTGCTCGAGACCCGTTGCGTGAAGCAGAACGACTCGGGCGTCCAATGGCAATCCTGAGAATTGGCTCGCGTATTCCTTTGGCGACTGATGAAGTCAACTTATTTAATTTTAACGCCCCCGAAGCGGTTCAACTGCCCGACCCAACACCGGATCCAGCGAAATAACAAATGGGCCTGAGGCCACGATGGGAACGTGATTCTTACTGAATCAGCCCAGCAACAATCGACTCTCAATTCGGAACAAGTAATGACACGTAAACAGAAACATTTCTCCGGTTTCCTTGCCGGCATTACAGTCATTGGAAGTTTAGTTTTCGGCGGTACTGATTCTCACGCGCAAGACGGATTCAACCGCTTGCTCAAGAGAGCCGCACTTCCTGAAAAACTCAACCCTTCCGTCGAATCGCTCGCCGACAACCAACTCCCATTGAAGATGGTCACATCCGATGCGGTTGTCCCTGGGATGGCGACTGCTGCCCGGATCACAACAGAAACCAACCCTGTTGTGGACAATTCTGCGACACTTGTTGCCGCCGAAAACGATCTACCCCGCCCTGCCCTACTCCACTCCTATCCCAAACCGATTGGATATGGAATGGTTTATCGAGGCCCCAAGTCCATCCAGGAGACTTCAAAACTTTCCACGCCAGATTTCACGGGATGGAATCCAAAAGCCAATCGGGATGAGTATGTCTTTGATGGCAACGATCGTGGTGCCAAAGTTTCGATCGGCGATGATTTAGTTGTCAATGGTTTGGAAACCGAAGATACCGTTGGACATTTCCAGACAGTTGATGGCCGTCGTCTGGTAACGCCCAGCAATCGTGTTGCAATCTACGCCCCTCGGTTTGGTGCCGTCCGTCGTATCGATGGCGTCTTCAATGCACGCCTCCGCCAACCGATTGGCTCCATAGAAGAAAAGACACCGATTGCCATGGCCAACGGCAATAATGAGACAGCAACATCCAATCAGCACGTGGCGCTAGATCAATTTGAAAACTCAAAGCGAGCCAGCGAGTTCGTCGACCGCACCCGCGGCGTACTGGCTGACAACATTGTCCATCTGCTCGGCACCCGCAACTCTTTCAAAGCCTACGAAAATCTGTCGTTGATTCGATTAGGGAAACACTCCAACAGTGAGTCGGCGCGACTCGATCTTGGAATCCAATCTGCTAACGTTTGGGAAGATAATCTTGGACTTCAAATCGCGGTAAGCAACACTGCTCCCGTCACAGTTGACAAAGTAAAATCAGCTCAACAGTTTGTGCATGTCGAAACTAAAGAAGGGTCTGACATCCTTCGGGTCACGAAAGTGGCTTCAAAGATTGCCGCTCGCACGGGCGATATCGTTGAATTCACGATTCGATTTGACAATCTCAGTGCCCGCGATCTGGCAGACGTGACCATCATTGATAACCTGACGCGCCGACTCGAGTACATGGCCGTCTCGGCGTCCTCCACCGTTGGTGCAGAATTCTCTCAAGAGAAAAATGACGGCGGTTCTTTAATGCTTCGGTGGAAACTCACCGAGGCACTCGCTCCCCAAAAAGGCGGACTGGTTCGATTTAAATGCCGAGTCAGGTAGTTCGTAAAGCCCGGCTTGAGACTGGGGAGTATCCGTTCCTGCGCTCTCAACTCAATTGCCTTTTTGCCCGGTTTTTTCCTCGGCCTTCAA
>JAAHTH010001678.1_pt1 | contig 18528 bp, 21 predicted proteins | sample 6116091 | NCBI WGS metagenome assembly JAAHTH01 (sample SAMN13939990, study PRJNA603662) | sponge metagenome | isolation source: marine sponge | host: Mycale hentscheli | place: New Zealand | collected 2006 | reverse complement strand
CAATATTAAAAGTTAGAATTTACCCTTAAATTAAAGAGATGAGTGATAAAAAACCCAGAAAGAAGTTTAAAGATACCAAGGTAGGAAAGTTCCTTGTTGGTAATGGTTCTGCTATTGTAGATACAGTAGGGGATTTATTACCAGACTCTGGTGTTCTTGGTATAGTAAAGAATCTTATAGATAAAGATCCTGCTATGCCTGCAGAAGACAAAGAGAAAGCTATGAAGCTTCTTGAGTTAGATATGGTTGAAATGGCTGAGATATCCAAACGTTGGGACTCAGTAATGAAATCAGACTCCTGGCTTAGTAAAAATACAAGACCTATGACATTAATTTATTTAACTGTTATTACGTCTTTGTACATTATTCTTGACTCACTAGATATAGCATTTGATATAGATGAGAGTTGGGTAGAATTATTAAAGACCTTACTGGTTACAATTTATGTAGCTTATTTTGGGTCACGTGGATTTGAAAAATATACAACAATTAAAAAATAGAAATTATGCCAAATAATATGAGAAAAGGCTCTTATCAAGTAGGAGGAGCCAGAGATAAAAAAGATTCTAAGGGAGATGGTGGTATGTCATACTCTTACCAAAATATGTTTGCAGAAATGGGTGGTGCTGCAGGAACATCAGACGTTATGGATGTAGTTATGGCTAGGTATGGTAAAAGCATGAAACCTAAAAAGAAATCTAAAAAAAGAAAATAATTATGGGAAAGCTAGTAACAAACAAAATGAAAATAGATGCATACTCTAGAGGTGGTGGTCTACAAGGATATATGGCTGGTGGTGATGTAACTGATGTATATGATAAGTTACCAAACAAAACAGATGAACAGCTGATAAAAGAATTAAATGCTAAAGAAAGTACTTTTTTTAGACCTAAGTTTAAAACAGAACAAGATAGAAAGAATGTTGCTAGCATGAGAGCTTTAAAGAGGGGTGGTAGTTCAAAGAAATCTAAAACTAAAAGAAAAAAATAATCATGGCAAAAAAGATATCATTCCCAGAAGGGACAGGAAAAGTAGAGAATGGATACTTTGATCCTACATCAATGTATTCAAAGACTCTAATGAAAAGAAATGCAAAGAAAGTTGCTAAAAGACAGAGACTAGCTAAAGCAGGTATCAAGTGTGATATGAAAAGCACTAGAGCATCTGAGCCAGTTCAATCAGCAGCATTCAAAAATGGATATAGAAGAAAATCATAAATTAATAAAATCATGGCAACATTAACAGCACAACAAATAAGTCAAGCAGGTTTAAAGCCTACAACAGTAACCCCGGATGCAGGTGGAGATAAACTTGCTAATACAGGAAAACAATTTTTTCATGTACAAAATGATGGTGGGTCAGCTATTTCTGCAACTGTTGTACCAGTAGTTACTACTGTAATAGATCCTTTATTAGGTAAACTAGTAAAAGAAAATGCTGTACTTACTTTATCAGGTGGAGAACAAGGTTTCTTAGGTCCATTTGAGATTGATGCTTTTAATGATAGTGATGGTAATATAACAATAACATGTTCAGCTACAGCTAGTGTTAAGCTATCTGCACTGTACTTATAAATAAAAGACAATGGGCTCATTATTACAAGACGTAATTGGATTATTTTCCAAGAAAAAATATGCACCAAAACCATATGATGTAAATACAGATGGTAAAGAAGACTATTTGGTGTTATCAACTAAACAAGATAGTTCTCTTAATGTTATGGCATACACGCCTAAACTAGAACAAGAATTAATTTCTATCTATGATTTAGCTGATGCCATCAATGGTGCTGGAAATACCACTTATGATTTTGCAAATGTAGATGTAGCTGGTAAAACTAATCTTAATCTAACTGGTTCAGATGGAACAGTAGATACAGTAAGTCTTGTTGGAAGTACGGGTATAACTATTGCAAGCAATGGTTCTGATGTTGAACTAAGTGTTACAGCTGGTGCTTATGTAGAATGTACTGGATCTAATACAGCCAATGTTATCCCAATGTGGGACGGTGGTACTTGTTCATTAAAAGATAGTGATTTTACTTTTGATGGTAATAACATGTATGCTCTAGCTACTAGCAAAAAATTTGCAGTAGGCTGGTTAGAAATGACAGGTGCAAGTGCAGTTATAGCTACATCTAATGGTACAGGATCTGTTGGTCAGGTTCTTACAGTAGGTGCTGGTAATGTTTTAGAGTGGACTACAAATGGTACTGGGTCAATGTCTTCATGGAATATAACTGGTGACAATGGTGTATCATCCGCAGTATCAGATGGCAACACAGTAGATATAGCAGGTGGTTCTAAAATAGGCACAGTAAATATTGCAAGTACAGTAACAGTTAATCATGATACTACAACTAGAACAGATACAACTTCTACTGTAACCCCTGGACCTGGTGTCCAGTTTTCTGTTATAGATACTATAGTATCAGATGCAACAGGTCATATTACAGATGTAAATACTAAGCAAGTAACAATGCCTACTATAAGCGGTGTTACTAGTGTTACTACTACAACTCCAAATACAATATCTATTGGAGGTACTGCACAAGATCCAACTGTATCAACTATTACAGCAGCAGTTACTAATGGTGGAACAGCTCTAGCAACTGGAGATCAAATTTATGACTTTGTAATTGGGCTTGGTTATGGTATTGTTGATTCTGTAACTGCAGGAAACGGTGTAGAGGTGACAGGTACAGCTCAAGACCCAGTAGTAAACATAGACTATAGTGGAGTAGACAATGCAATACTTGTTGCACCAACTGAGGTAGCAACAGCACAAGACTTTTTATGGTTTAGTGATGCAACTAATGATAATATTAGAAAGGTAAAAATAGGTGATTTACCAATAAGTGGTGGAGGTGCAGTTACACAAATTGTAGCTGGAACTAACGTTACTGTAAGTCCTGGTAGTGGTGTTGGTGCCGTTACTGTAAGCTCAACTGATCAATTCCAAGGAACTGTTACATCTGTGGGAACAAGTAATGGAGCTTTTGTAGATGTATCTGGTGGCACAATAACAAATACAGGAACAATTACAGCAGATCTATCTGCAGGTGGTACTCCTAGCTCATCTACATTCTTAAGAGGTGATAATACTTGGGCATCTGTTCCATCTAATACAAATACAACATATGATTTAAGTTCCATACAAGCAGGTAGTGACGTTAATGTAAACCTTGTTGCTGCTAACCCAGCATCAACAGATACTGTTAAGTTAGTTGCAGGTTCAAACGTTACACTTACAGACAACGGATCTAGTGAAATAACAATTGCTGCAACTGGTTCAGTAACTAGTGTAAATGCAACAACAGCAGGTGATGCACTTGATGTTTCAGGTGGACCTATCACATCTTCAGGAAGTTTGGCATTTACTTGGGCTGGTTCTACTAGTGAGTATGTTAATGGTGAAGGTGACTTAGTAACTTTCCCAAGCTTCCAAGCTCCTTTGACATTAACAACTACAGGTACAAGCGGAGCAGCAACACTTGTTGGTAATACTTTAAATATACCACAATATGCAGGTGGCTCTAGTACTGATGAGAAATTTAAAATAGATTCAGCAGATACTGCAGCAGGATACTTTTCAGATAAAGTAACTATTGGTTCTGGTTTATCAGGTTCAGTTAGTACAGATGGAAGTGGTGTTAAGACATTAACTATAAGTGCTGTATCATTCCCATATGTATCAAGTATAAAAGTAGGAAGTAGCACAGATTCAGGTTCATTTGAATTTGTAGGACCAGGTGTTACTATGACTTCTGGTACTCCTCCTACAGTAATAGAGTTTGCCTCTGTAGTTACATTAGCCGCTACAACAGCAGGAGATGCTTTAGATGTAGCTGTAACAAACAATAGTACTACAACTGGTATTAGCACTGCAGCTTTCACATGGGCTGGATCTGGTTCTCAGTATATAGATGGTCAAGGTAATTTACAAACATTCCCAAGCATACCTTCTGCTTTTACATTTGATGTAGAAGGAGATACTGGTTCAGCATATACAGTACCATCAGGTGGAACTGTTGATGTTGCAGGTGGCACAGGAATATCAACTGCTAATGCATCAGGTGTTATTACTGTAGATTTAGATAATACCGGTGTAACTGCTGGAAATTATACTAATGCAAACATCTCAGTAAATGCTCAAGGACAAATTACTCTAGCATCTAATGGTAGTGCTGGAATGACTTCATGGACAGCACAAGGAGATGGTGGTACTGATCAAGTTATAACAGACGGAGATAAACTCTTATTTACAGGAGATGGTACTATAGTTACTCAAGCTCAAGCAACAGATGAAATACTAATAAAACACGTTGCCTCTGGAGTTACTTCAGGAAGTTATACCCTTGCAGACGTTACTGTAGATGCAAAAGGTCACATTACTAGTATTGCTAATGGTACTGCGGTAGCTGGTGTAAACTTACTATTAGGAACTAGTTCAGGTGCTCCATTATCTGCAAATGTTAGTGGAACTACTTTAAACCTTACTTCAAATCAGTTTGCAGGAAGTGCTAATATAGGTCATGTACCTTCTTCAGCAGGAGTTGACCAACTTAAGTTTTTCTTAAGAGCAGATGGATCATGGGCTGCACCAGGTGGTGCTGGCTTTAGTGCAGGTTGTGGTATTAATATTAATGGTGCTACATTATCTGTAGAGTATGGTCCATTAGCAACTAATGTTGTTAATTGTGCAGGTGCAGGATCTAAAGAAAATTTTGATATAGATGTTGATACTATATTATATGATGATAAAAATTCAGGTGGAGCAGGTATTCATGAAGCAAAAGAGATTGTAGTAGCTAGTGTATTTGATAGAGCGGTACAAAGATCAACATGGCCTTTGCCAGTAGCATGGGGTAAAGTTGTAACAGGTGCAAGTGGTTTTGCAACTCCAGCTAATGCTGGTAGATCAGCAATAGGACCAATGTCATATTCTGCTCTTGGTAATTCATCAGGAACTTTATCTTGGTCTAGTCCTTTATCAGGAGTAAACTATGTTATTCAACTAACATGTGATTCTGTTACTCAAGCTGTACATTGCTATGCAAGAAATAAACAAACAACCAGTGTTATAATTGGAACAAAAACAATGGGAGGTGCAGATTTACCTGCACAAGAACTTGATTATGTTATTTATGATACATCACTAAGTGCAATATAAAAAACTAAAATAAGAAACAATGAGTGTTTATATACAAGAGGTCTTAGGACTACTAAAAAGAAATAAGAAAAAGAAAAAGTTAGACAAACAAAGAGATCACTTTGAGTTTGGTAAACTTTATCATAATAGTTCCTTGAATACAGGTGCAGCTTATAACCCTAAGATGGAACCTTTTGTTGTTAAGTTTGGTGACTTAGTTTGTGAAGTTACAGAAGACTTAACTAGAACTCAACCCGGTTCAGGTAATGTTGGTTTTGTACCTGTATATACTACACCAGAAGGTAGTTGTGCATGGGATACACTTATGGACTCTATTATAACTCAAAATGGTGTAGGTGATACTATATCTATAGGAGGAAATCTAATAGTAAACGGAACAGCTACAGTAACTTCTCTTACAAATGATAGAGTAGTTATAGTTGGTGTAGGTGGTCTACTAGAAGATGATGCTAACTTTACAATGGATGGAACTACTTTTACAGCAAATGTGAATGTAGTACATGGTACAGATGTTCCTGCTGGTACTCCAGCTGAGACAACAACTATTAACTCTAATCTTAAACTAGAAGGGCCTGTTTATGATTCACTTGGTAATATAGGTGGATTAAATAAAGTTCTTGTTGGTTTAGCAGATGGTAGAGTAAAGTGGCAAGATGATGATGTTGTAGAAGCATTAACATACGGTTCACTATGGCAAGGGGATCCTACTAACTATAAAGTAGAACTACCTATTGGTACTCCAGATCAGATACTTATTTCTGATGGAACTACTTTTGCATGGCAAGATAACCCTGCAGCAATTGTAGGTGAAGTTTGTGATGTATATAGAATTCCATTATGGACACCAGATGCTCAAACATTAGGTTGTTCATTACTTATTCAGGATGGAAACTCTGGTACTCCTGCTACTAAAATCACTAATGATGGTCAGTTAGTACAAACAAAAGAATTATTCTTAGACACTGTAGCACAAGATGATACTCTGACAGAAGTATTAGTTAGAGATACCGGTTCTGCAAATGAAGTTAAATTCAGAGATGTTAGTACTATTGTACCTCCTGTAGGATTTGATACTCTTACTATGAGTACAACTGCAGATTGGACACAAACTTATCTTAATGCATATGTACCTTTAGATGATAGTTCTGTAGCTTATATGCGTATTGGTGGTATGTCAGGATTAACAGATGGTCAAGAAGGACACGTCATTGCAGAAAATGTAAAGACTGGTGCTCTTCTAGCACAAGATGCTATTAGATTCCCTGATGGTTGGGGTGTTATTGGTGAAACATGGTCTAATAGAGTATCATGGTTAACTGGTGCAGGTGGTATGAATGGCTATAAAGATACAGACACACTATTATTTGGTGAGTCACTTAAATTTAAGTATATAAACTATCAAGCTCCAGGTCAACCTAATAATGTTTTGTTCTGGGATGCTTGTTGTAAATTATATTCTAAGAATGATTGTCCAGTAGGGACAAATCAAACTCTTACAACAGATGAAGATGTTGCTATTTCAAGTCAAACAATTGTTGTTGATGATGGTTATGGTGGATATGGTTTAACTTATGCTATTGCAACTAATGTAAGTAATGGTACACTTGCTTTTAATTCAACTACTGGCGTATATACTTATACTCCAGCTGCTAATTTCAATGGTACAGATCAATTTACTTATACTGCAACTGATGGATATTGTATAACAGCTCCTATTACAGTAACAATTATTGTTAATGCAGTAGCTGAACCTCCGGTTTGGACTAGTTCATGTCCAGATACAAGCTCTCTTGTAGCAGGTGGTACTTATACTTATAACTATACTATAAATGATCCAGATCATGCATGTAATCAACTTGGTGTTAGTTTTACTTTAATAGAGAATGCAACAGGTAATTCAGCTTTCTGGCTTACTAATACATATAATAATGATTGTACTGGTACTATAACAGGAACTTATCCAAATGCTGGTGGTGCATATACATTAACTCTAACAGTAACAGATCCTGATGGAAATGCTACAAGTCAAACATGTAATATTGCTGGGCTTGTACCAGATAAAGATACTTTCTTTAATTTCTGGTTTGATTTATCAGGGTCAATGAATGACATTGTTGAAACAATAGCATCAAACTCAAGTCAATCTCTAGTATATGCTGAAGCAAATGCAGCTAATACAGGTTCAGGAACAACAACCTTACAAATGCAGAATAGTACTGCTGGAACTAGACGATCAGATATACCTAATACAATAGATGGTGGTGATCCAAACGGTTGGAACAATGTTAGTATAGGTGGTACTAACTCATGGTGGGTAATAAGACCAGGTATGACAGTAACAGGTGCAGGAATTACTGCCGGAACAACAGTTGTTAGTACAAACTTCCAAAATAATGCTGGAGAAATGGTATTATCACAGCTTCATTCAGTTAATACTGGTGTAGAATTAAAGTTTGAAATGACTGATGCTATGAAGGATGCTGATTATCTTGACACAAATAACCTAAGACACACATTCCAAGATTTTTATGCAACAGCTGGAACACAAGCTGGTGGTAATGCAGATAAAACAACAAACGGTTCAGACAGATTTGATGATCATGTAATATGGTGTCAAAGTGGTCCTGAAGCTGCTCTTGATGCTATGGCTAATAGAGGTGTGGGTCAAGCAGCTAATGGTGCTTTAGAGACGGCTAGTAATCAAGCAACAAACTGGTTTTTTGATGCTACACAAATATATATGCTTGTCTTCTATGATGAAAATGTTGGCTCAGGTGGATCATATCAATCTTTCTTTAGCACTGATAGACAGAACGGTCCAACAAATGGTAATGTAATTTCTCAATCTCAAAGTATACTTGATACATGGAATAATACAGATCCTTCTGTAACATTAAGAGGTACATTCTTTAATATGTCACCTACTACTACTACTCAAATTGAAATGACACCTCTTTATGGATATAATGGTGCATTAAGTGTAGGGATGAATACACCTATACCAGCAGTTAATCCTTCTGCTTCTAATGGTGCAACTGCTGCAGCTTATGTTGGTACTAGTTTAGAAGATTTATATGATGATTATATGGGTGCACAAGCAAACCCAGCAATTAGAGTCTATCCAGATACTAATGTTGGATTTAATAATAATGGCTTTGCTGGTGTATTAAATGATACAGGTACTGGACAGTATTATTTTAATGCTGTTAAAGCAGCCTTAGCAGACCACAATGTAATATTATAATTATGACAAAGCAAATAACAAATAAAGCAAGTAATCCTATGAGTCCACACAGCCCTAAAGTAAGGGCTGGTGGCTCAGTAGTTCAAAATGCGTCTACAGGTAATGGAGGTTTTAAACCATCTGGAGATACTCAAACAAGTACAATGCAAGGTATTCTTACAGGCAGTTTTGAAAAAAACTAATATTAACTTGGCCATATAATAACTAATCTTTCTTCCATTTGTTTCTAACTTTATCTGATATTGGTATTGGATCATTGTTCTCATCTATTCTTACAAACCTAATATTAGTTGATAATATTACTGATTGTAATCCTGAATAAACATTATGTGCTCTAGCCTCTAAATAGAATGTAATAGATGTATTACCTACATTTACTACATCACCATAAATCTTTATAAGCTGACCCTCTTTAGCAGGTTTTTTAAATATACACTTGTCTATCATTACTGTGACCATACGTGGTGTATCACATATTTCCATAGCATATGCTGCACCTGCTGCATCTAACCAAGCCAAAAGCTTGCCACCAAATAGATTAGCATGAAATCCTAGATCTGATTTTTTGATTGGGTGTGTTGTAATTAATTTCATTATACACCTCCGTCAACATAAGCTGACTCAGTACCAGTAATGATATCATCATGGCTTATTTGATCTTTTACAGCACGGTTCCTATTATATTGTTCTACGTATCTTTCCTTTGATTCTGATTCTAATTCTTTTTGTAAGCAAGCTAATGCACGCCATGCAACTTTTGCAGTATGACGAATTCCATCATCATCTACAGTACCTGCATCTATTAAATGTCTGGCCAAAGCATCATAATCATCAGTAGACTTATCACGATCCCAATGTAATGGTTTATCAGGATGATGTTGTTTGTTCCCCTGTAATGATACACGAGCTATTTCCATAATAGCATCCGGGAAATATTTTATAACTCCAGTAAATACTGGCCTTTCTTTTCTTTCTTTTGCGTTCATTTGTCTTTATTTTTATGATAATCTATTAAGAATCCGGTTAGTACGAGCAAGTTAAGACCCATACTAATCATTATCTCATGTATATCTTTATATATGTTAACGGATAGATGGATGTGTCCAACAATCCAAAACGGTATAGCCATCTGTTGACTGTACCATATCAATGCAAATTCTATAAATTTTTTCATAACCAATCCTTTTCACTTGGTTTTAGAGTTGCAAAATGATCTGCAACTTCTTTCCAATATTTTATAAGCAAATCATGCTTGAGTTGCTCACAGAAGAACTGTAACTGTAAGAGGTGAACTTTTCCATCTATCTTACCCATGTTATCATATATGCTCTGAGCTCTTTCTTGTGGTTCTGTCATCTGTGTTTTTTTCCAATTCATTATTAGTTTAATTAGGCGTGGAGGTCCACATAAGTTAAAAACATTTAATAATTATTAATAGGCAACATGCCGTCTTATGTGGTTGGTTGACCTCCATCTATTCACCTAATTTCTTGTTAAAGATTATATATCCTATTACAATAGAGATGATCAGTAATGTGATAAATTGATTGATTGTCATAATCTACCCATGTACATCTCTTGTATTAATCTCTTATCAGTTATATCTTCATCAATAACAATATCAACTGAATCTTCCATAGTAATATCTATTAAACTTGGATCATTATTTAACTCTAAGTTAGAATATAGATTCTTGTTTATTAATTCTACAGTAATAAAGTCATGAAAGTTCTGTTGATCATTTAACCAATCCCTTGGGTGTGCTTTCTTTAATGCATGCGTAACATGATTATAAAAGGCCCATGCACTGTAATTACTTTGACCATAATCAAAAGATGGTTTGTCCATCTCTTTCTTAATCATACTAGTTTGTTGTGAGTCAATCAAATCTTCTTCAATAAACAATCTACCAACTAGTTCTGACTGTTCTTTGCAGGTCAACTTTATTGTTTTAAGATATTCTTTATCAGCAATTAGTCTTTTATAGTACTTCTCACCACTCTTTATTTGATCTGACATGTGCATTTTACTATCCATATTAGCAGTACCAGTGTGCTTTCTAATATAGTTCATCATATCACCCGCAATCATACCATTACCACATACTTTTACATATGCACCAATGCTACATTGAAAACGTGTGCTCCTATCATATGAGTTTGTCCAAGCAAACATCATCCCCAGCTCTTCTTCAGATACTGTTGTTTGATCCGGGTTTGTAGGCTTTATATAATAGATCCCCTGTGCAATGTTTGCATTCACATTAGATCTATAAATTTCTTTAGTGATAGTGAACCCACTATCATTTAATAATTTATGACTATTATCAATCACTTCTCTGTGACTAATAACAGTGTAAGTCTTACCATGATTAGGTAAGGGTTGATTTGTTAGAAATGCCTTAGACACCTCTGTTGGTTTCTTATATCCCATAATTATAAACTTTTAAAGTGTAAATATAGTAATTTAGTCTGACACAGCAAACTAAAATATATATCTTATTGTTTCAAGAGGAAAATATTCTTTATAAATCTTTTTAAATTCATAAAGTAATCTGCCTTTATGTTCTAAAGGATACCTCATTACTCCTGATTGATTTTTAACTTCATAAGACCTCCTCATTAGCTCTTGAGCTTCTGGTGATGCCTTAGCCATTTGATTCCTATGATTAGTTAATGCTATTACTTCACATTTATTAATCCCTGCTGACTCTTTAACCATAGAGAAAAGATTATCATACTCCTCTTTCCAACCGGGATAAAAGACTAAAGGGCTATAATTAAGATGAACTTGCCAGCCCAACTCTTTGAGCCTATTAACATCAGCTATACGGCTCACAATCTTCTGCATCTTTGGTTCTAATATATTAGAATACTTCTGAGGCATAAGACTTACACGTACCCGTGGTGGTTTATTAAAGTGATTCACATCTAACTTCAACAATCCCGGATACTTAGTGGCCATAGTTGTATTAAGTTGAGGATGATCATCATACCGCTTAAGATATTTAATCAAAGGTTCTGGCATATGTTTTTGCATTAGAACTAAATCTGAGTTACATGCAACATCTACCATAGTATATATAGGGTCTTGCTGATCAGGCTGCTTATAGTAACCTTTTTCCCAATCAACAACAGACTGAAATATATCATCAACGTTACTGTTGACAAAGACTCTTTTACCATTATACCTAGACATATAACAATAAGTGTCTACACAGCCACCAAAACAACCATAAATGATGTTTGGAGCTATGCAGTTTGCACTATTGTTATTTGGTTTAGTAACTAAAGTCTTAGTCTTCTGGACTTTAATCATTAAAATAATTTTAATTGATTAGATGATACAGATAATATACTGTCTATCTCAGACTCTATTGCTTGCAGATAATATAATTTATTGATATTATAGTTTTCCCACTTAGGTTCTACTTTCATATCATTAAATATAGTTTGCAACCATCTGCCTGATTCTAGTTGTATCTCTCTACCATCTTTCTTATTAACTTTAAGGATCTTTACTCCGTCTTTAGATATAAAATATCTATTAATCTTCTGTAAAGGTTCCTCATTAAAGTTTCCTTTTATTATTGAACGTGCTACCTGACCCCAATCTCCTTTAGATTTACCTCCTATACAATAGTCAAGGATGTTTTTATTAGTATCTAAATAATCATGCGGCAAGATATCATGTACAAAGTATTGATATATACCTTTAGGTATCACCAACTTAGACTTATTTTTATGCATCTGTAAATTATGAAAATCAAATCTACCTTTTAATTTAACTGGAGCATAGCTGAACTTATCATTATCTACTTTAAATAAATAGTGTGGTTCAGCTTGTTTTATTTCTCTCCACCTAGTAATGTCAACCTCTCTATAGTTATTCACACCAATATAGTTATTGACATCAGCTAGTACGAGTTTTTGATACTCATCATGCTCCAATTGTAAATTTGTTTTCTCCTCCCATTCTTTACATATATCCATATATAAGTCATAGTGCTCTCTAGGTATTACTGTCTCAACACCATCAGTGTTTTGTAGTAATGCTATAGCACCTGGGATTCTTTCCATTATTTGTTCATACAACATCATAAGAGTCAACTGACCATTAATAGTTATACGCAAACATAATTCTGGGTCATAAAAGAAACTTTTTTCATCATTGCTTAGACCAAATGTACTATTAAGAATAATCTTATATACATAGTTCATAGGATTACTCTTAGGTATCTTCTTTCTTTCCTCAAAGAACCATTCATATTGGTCACAGAAATCTTGCTTTGGAAAATGTCCTGGTGAAAACTGATTTCTAATTGCAAGATTAGGATAAAAACTAGTAACATCTGATGACATTATAATCATATCATCATTGCTTTCATATATTCCTTTCTTTGCAGCACCATGAACACCACCTAAACCAAAGTCTGTCTTAACATCTTTATAGTTTACACTATACTTAAAACTACCTTTAAGTTTAGTAGCATCAACTTCTAAAGATTTAAACCTTTCATGTAACATCTGGAATTCTGGAGATGTAAATGAGATGTATGGTAATATAATATCTGATATCTTAATTGTACTCCTGTAAGTTCTCATGTTCTTGAGATCTCTTTTGGGTATATTAAGCTTTTGTGTTAGATAATAACCAAACAATTCCTTACTTATCCTTGGTTCAGATGCACTGTATAGATTAATACCATATGTATCAGTCAACTCTTTTCTTAGTTTTATCTGAGACTTAGACCTATTAAAGATCTCTTTTGTTGACTGAACATCATTTATACAGTATTCTATAACAGTATCAAGTTCTTCTTTTGTTGTAATCTTTACAGTATGATTTATAGGCATCTCTAAAATGTTCTGCCAATCCATACTATATTGAATCCACTTAAGACTAGATCTTTTAGCAGGGTTATCCCAATGATGTAATTTAAATAAATCTATCTGACCTATTTTCATTTTCCATTGAGGATAGTCACTAAATTCTTTATTGTTAGATTTCTGGATACAATACTGTGCATAGTTATATATGATTGTAGCTATCTCACAACCACTTAAGTCTGCATCCCACTGTTCATAATTATCTAGTATATAATGAGTAACCTGTGCATCAAATGCTAATCCATTATAGGATATATGCCACTCTTTGTTTTCTATATTTTCTTTAAGGAAGTCTATAAACTCATTAAAATCATTTTGTAGATCATGAACAACAAACGTTTTAGTTTCATTTGTTTTATAATGTTCAAAAACAGCTACAAAACAATCTGATAAGGTTTCATAGTCCATTACCCAGTGTTTCATTTCTCTTTGGTGTTAAAGGTTTTCTTCTTTTTTATATAAGTATACAGTGTTCTACTAGTTATACCTAGAGCTTTTGCTGCTTCTTCAACAGTTTCAAATCTCTTTAATGCCTCATCCATAAACTTTTCTCTCATTTGTTTTAACGTCATATACTAAATATTAGAGCCAAAAAAAGCCCAAATCAATGAGCTTTCTTTTTTATGGCCAGTTGTGGGATGGACTATTACTGACCAGGTAATATAATCTTAGAAGTTTTTGTTTCATTAACATCAACTTGCATATACTGATTATAGTCAAACTCAGTAGCATTAACAGCAAACATATGTATAAAGGTTTCTATGTCAGCTTTATCATTTAAATAAAACTCAGAGAATGTATCTACTAACCTTCTCTCTTCTTTTACTGTTTTTCCTGTTTGTTTATTGGGAACTTTCAATCTCATAGGGTTTCCATCATCATCTAATTTTGGAACCATATGGTATGATTGTTTCATAACTTTGCTAATTACTGCTAAAATGCCTGACGCTGGGTCATACATAGCTTCTGTATACGGTGAGTCTAAGCTCACAGGTATCATTGTAAAGGATCTTGCATTTCTGAAGCTAGAGTTAACTAACATCATGTTTTGTCCTACTTGTGCCATATTATTTTTGGTTTTTATTAATTATTCAAAGATATACTAATATCTCCTAATAACCTAACTAATAGATAATTATTATCTATAAGAGTTTCTTTTTCTAGATCAGGTGGGGTACATATCTCATACACATCTTGTAATGATTCTATACTTACATCAAAGAATTCAGCATACTCTTCATGTGAACTTTCTGGGGATAAAAATCCTTGTATATACTCAGATACTTTATCATCATTTCCAAAGAAGTCTAATATCAGGATCTTACTATCAATGGTTAAACTTGAATATTTACCATTTATAAATCTATCATAGTCAAACTTGAGTGAATTAAAATTAAATATAAGTAGATGTTTATTATCATCTAATTGTACATGCTCTTTAAAATATTTATTACTAACTATATGTTTAGTTATAAACTTTTGAAAGCTTTCATTCATTGGAGTTTTATACACACATAAAAACATTCTATCTTCAACAGAGTACACATCTTCCCAAGCTACATAAGTTTGCTTAGGAACATGTGTTAAACCTTTCTTTAATTCTAATAAAGGATATAGAAAGACTCTACTCTTTTGAAAATATTCTGTATAAACCCCCATACTATAATTTAATCTTATTTACTAAGAATTCATAGGGTAATGAAAAATTTCTCTTACTATAGTGGTGATCTGCTACTTGTAATGTACCACCCAATCCATCTGCCCATGCGGCTAATGTTTGGTCTGTCACATCAAATACATACACTTGATTATACTTATCTATGACAACAAATTTGAATTCAATTTTATATTCATCTCTATTATCTTTTAGATGTTCATACACAAGCTTACAGTATATAGCAGCCTGCAACCAGTAATTATAAAAGTCTATTGTTTCTCTAAAGTCTGCAATAGTCTTGCCGGTTGTCTTAAGGTCACAGATAGTTGCAACCTTCTTCTCATGATCAACAGTAAAGAAGTCTACATAACCATGTATACCAAATGGTAAATCATTTAATTTACAGGTTAAATATTTTTCTGCATGTGTTTCAAAGCTATCAAGCTCAAAGTCTGTTTCTTCTCTATTAAACAAACTCATCACATCATCATTATTTTTAACTATGGTCATCTGCTCACTAGCTCTATCAAATGTTGCTTGGTCTATTGTATCTTTATTAGTGTTAGATAAGAATTTCCAGTAAGATTCATTATCCTCTGTTCTTATCTTAGCCAGCCTGGCTTCATCAGCTTTTAAAGATTGATATAGATTTACAGCTTTAAGTGAGTCTAGTATAACAAAGTCTTCACATTCTTCTAGTGTTTCCGTATCTGTATGAAGAATCATATCTTTTAATACTTTTTTCACAGAATCTGTTGGTACTTTGCCCGGCATTAAGTTAAACTTCTCTTTGAAGTTCTCAGGTTCAAATAACAAACAATGTAAAAGCTTACCTTCTACTAAATGTTTGTCTGTTCTTACCTCTTTTTCTAGTAATATATAGTCCTTATAAAATAGGAATGGTGAAAACAATAATTTATTTAAAGAAGAGTAGCTAAAGCAAAAATCTTTCTTTGCATAAAACTCCTCTTCTTTTTTATAATCTCTATTCATCTACGGTACTTTCTATTTCATCTGCAATATACAAATTTTCCAAGTTAACTTTAAATACTTCAGACTTAGATCCAATTGAATCTTTAAATAAAGTATTCATAAGTTTTTCTCTTGTTTTATCTACTGCAAACCTTGTTAATTTTCTGTCTGATTGAAGTTTTTTAATATAAGAATTAAAGCTCCAGATACCTTGAGTATTATGATTACCTTCATAGTCTTTCATTCTTGAACGAAAGGCCTTTACATTCACTGTATTCCAGTTGTTTGTACTTTTAAACCAATCATAATTCCAAAAGTATAATCCAGATACTACATCAAAAGATTTTTCTACATTACAGTTAGCTAACATCTCAACAGCTAATGACCTGTCTTCTATATTGCTACTTTGAATCATCTTTTCTACTTCATCATACTGAGTATTATCAATTACTGCTAGCTCACTATCAATTACATTTGCTATCTGACTATCTAAAACCATTTTGCTTTTATTAACCAACAGATCATTAAAAGCTTTATAGTTTTTACTTGGCAAAATCCAATCACTATGATAATCATCAGTTATATAATTGTTATTTGCTTGCCAATCTAAGATAGTATCATACACTTTATCTACACCCTTCAAGTTAGAATTCCAACTCTTTTGAACTTTAAAATCCACCATACAAGTATTAGGTGCTTCTTTTAGAAACTCTCTAATCATATCCAGTGCACAATCTTCAAACAGGTTAGCCTCTTTCATATACTTAAGAGTATGATATACATGTTGACACGGCATAGAAGCATTCCAAGTTCTTTCTAATATTGTATCAAATAACTTTAAAGATACTACGGATATATCAGCTTTATTGAGATCTCTTACAATCTTACAGTTATACTTTTCTTTTAATAACTCTACTTTATTTCTTGGAAGTGTGAGCTTTGGAAATCTATATATCTTTTTATCTTGTAAATCTATTGTATCATTGTTTAGTTTAGGCAAGCCTAACTTTAACAAGTCTTCTTCTTTTATCTGATAATTATTATTAGATGTTATCCATTTCCCATCTACTTGATTCCAAGTTATAGCAGATGCTTTAAGTTTATTGTTTGAACTCCAGTTGTCATCATACAAACTTATATGTAGTCTAAATTTTTCTCTCATAATTTTACTTTAAATATTTTTGATACTCTTTCTTGACTGATACTTTAAATACATAAAGGTCTCTATTATGAATAGAAATCTCTTGCCTTACAATAGGCTCTAGATATTTAAAGTTGATCTTGTTTAGTAATTCCTTATCCTCTAACCATAGTATCATATCCTGTGCACTTTTACGCATGAATGAACTAAAGTTAGATTCTTTAAGCCAATACTGTAGATCTTTATCTCTGTTATCAGCATACTCAAGACTATTACAGTCTTGTGCCAGCTGCCACATTAAATGCAGATTCTTAGTATAGTCTATGGTTGGAACTATTTTAATGGCCAATGCTTTATCATCATTGTATGAATTAAGCTGTGCTTTTAAATCAGCTAGCAAAGTTTCATCAAGTGTCAAAAGATTAGCAGATGAATGTAATACTGTCTCAGGGTCAACAACAGTTAGATCTGTTGTATCTATAAGGTGAGCTAAATTAATAGCCATACCTGTAAGCATCCAGACATCATATAGACTATCTTTCATATCTATATCATAGTATCTTACACGTTCTGTGATATGATCTGTTACTATACATTCTAAACCAGAATCAGCTATAGCTCTAAGAACACCGGTGCTATTACTATCACCAACTGTAGTTTCATAATTCCATAACTTGTTCATCATAACTGTAGAAGGAATTCTTTCAGCATTTTGAAGCTTGTATGTGCTTATATCATTATGACCTATAACTAGATCAGCTAATTCATAATTGTTTGTTACAGTTATACCATGCTCTTTAAGAGCAGCTTTCAATCTATCTTGTGATACATTACACTTTGGTAGTATGAAAGCTTTCTTTTTGGTTCTAAAAGTTTGTCCATCTTCTGTAGGGACAGTTAATATACTGTTTATTTTATCATATGTTGTTTTATCTTGACTGCATAATACTTTACTAATACTCATGGAGCTAGAAACCAACCCGTAAAACGGGTCAGCTTCTAGTCCAAAGTATTTTAAAGCATCTGCATCAAAATCTTGATATACGGATTTTGTAGCCATATTACTTCATTGTCATTTTGACAATCTCAGGGATCATCATTAATTTGTTAAACTTCTTTTTATTACCATTAAATATTGTACGTACAATTAAATACTTAAGATCATTAGTAAAATAATCTGCGGTACATAATGTCTTCAATCTATCAGTAATTTTCTGGTTGATAGTATTATCTTGAGAATATACTACAGAATAATTACCAAGTCTTGTAGCTAATGTAGATGCAATATCTGCACGGTATGTGTCATCCTTACCTACACAAGATCTTAATTCATTAAGAATGTATTGCTCATTGTCATGAGTCAATAGATCTTTTGGTGTGACAAGTTTATCAAGCTTATTATTAATAAAGGTTGTAAACATAGAAGCAAACGCATCACCAACACTACCTTCAC
>JAAHTH010000475.1_pt1 | contig 18528 bp, 14 predicted proteins | sample 6116091 | NCBI WGS metagenome assembly JAAHTH01 (sample SAMN13939990, study PRJNA603662) | sponge metagenome | isolation source: marine sponge | host: Mycale hentscheli | place: New Zealand | collected 2006 | reverse complement strand
TGGTAAAGCCACACGTTTAAGTACGGAGGCGAGATTTATTGACGAGTAATAAAAGTTCGATTCTTTTATAGGTGCCAATTTCGATTAACTAAATGACTATAACTATATTCAAAGATATTAAATCTACCAATCAACCTTTTTATAGAGAGGTAGATGTTATATTAAATAGAATAAGAGATGGAGCAAGTAAAGAGTTAGTAAAAAAAATTAGAGCTGAAAAAGATAAAACACAAAAAAATCTTTTTAAACAAAATTTACCAGCTGTCTGTTTCAGTGGAAAGTTTACTAAAAGAAATGACAATTCTTTAGAGGATCATTCTGGTCTAATATGTTTAGATTTTGATGGCTACAATAGTAACAAAGATTTATTACAAGAAAAAGAAAGACTATCAAAAAATAAATACATATACTCTGTTTTTATTTCGCCTAGCGGTAAAGGATTAAAAGCTTTAGTTAAAATACCTAATGATCCTGACAATCATAAATCTTATTTTTTAAGTTTACAATCTTTTTTTAACTCACCATACTTTGATATTACATCAAAAAATTTGAGTAGAGTCTGCTATGAGTCTTATGACCCATTAATATATATAAATAAAACATCAAGTGTTTGGGATAAAATAGAAGAAGAAGAGTTTAATGAAATAAATAGAAAAGTCGATTTACCTACGATACCTATAACAGATGAAAATAAAATTGTAGATATATTAACTAAGTGGTGGACTAAAAAATACCCAATGATTGAGGGTCAAAGAAATCAAAACGTTTTTATTCTTGCTTCCGCATTTAACGACTTTGGTGTTAATCAAACACTAGCAGAGTTTGTTTTAAATAACTATGCTACTAAAAGTTTTAAGCAAATAGAAATTAAAAGAACTATACAGTCAGCTTATGCACAAAAACAAAATTTTGGCACCAAGTATTATGAAGATGAAGATAAGGTCAATCAAATAAAATTTCGGCTCAGACAAGGGGGTACAAAAAAACAAGTAAGGGAAGAAATGGAAGATGATGTGGATCCTGTCATCATTGATAATGTTATAAATAGATTAGAGGAAGAGCAAAGCAATCAAAAGTTCTGGACTAAAAGCGATAAAGGTGTAGTCAAGATAGTTCATTTTTTTTTTAAAAGTTTTTTAGAAGAGCATGGTTTTTATAAGTTTAATCCACAAGCTAGTAAAAATTATGTTTTTGTTAGAGTTACTAATAACCTTATAGACCACACAAGTGAAAAAGAAATTAAAGATTTTATTCTGGATTACCTTCTTGATTTAGATGATGTAAGTGTATATAATTATTTTGCCGAGAACACTAGGTATTTCAGAGAGGAGTTTTTAACCTTGCTTTCATCAATAGACGTGTACTTTATTGAGGACAACAAAGATACTGCTTATTTATATTATAAAAATAGTGCTGTCAAAGTTACTAAGAAAGAATTAATATCTATTGATTACTTAGATTTAGGAGGCTATGTTTGGAAAGACCATGTAATTGATAGGGGTTATATAAAATGTGAAACTACGAATTGTGATTTTAGAAAGTTTATAAATAATATATGTGGTAATAATGAAAGCCGAATACAATCTATGCAATCCACCTTAGGTTATTTACTACATGGATGGAAAAATTTATCTTACTCTCCTGCTGTAATTTTAAATGACGAGGTTATATCTGATAATCCTGAGGGTGGAACAGGTAAAGGTTTGTTTATGAACGCACTAGCTCAAATGAAAAAACTGGTAGTCATAGATGGAAAGAGCTTTAATTTCGAAAAATCTTTTGCTTATCAACTGGTCTCAGCAGACACACAGATACTATGTTTTGATGATGTAAAAAAATATTTTGACTTTGAAAGACTATTTTCTGTAGTAACTGAAGGGTTGACCCTTGAAAAAAAGAATAAAGATGCAATAAAAATACCTTTTAGTAAATCGCCTAAGGTAAGTATAACCACAAATTATGCCATAAAAGGTAAAGGTTCTTCGTTTGAAAGAAGAAAATGGGAGTTAGAATTATCCCGATATTATACTAGGGACAGAACTCCTTTAAAAGAATTTGGAAAGCTTATGTTTGGAGAGTGGAATGATGAAGAGTGGTGTCAGTTTGATAATTTTATGATTGAATGTTTACAACTTTATTTAGATAAAGGTTTAATCAAAAGCGAGTTTGTAAATCTAAAAATAAGACAGTTGGCGGCAGAAACTTGCCATGAGTTTATTGAATGGTGTGGGCTTGTAGATGGTGTGCAAGAAAATGAAAAATTAAAAGTAAATAAAAGATCTTATAAGCATGATTTGTATATGGACTTTATTGAAGACAATCCAGATTTTGCACCAAAAGCAAAAATGACTGTATCAAGAATTAGATTTTATAAATGGCTTCAAGCATACAATTTATATAAATATGACTGCGAACCGGAGGAAGGAAGAGATAATAGTTCAAGGTGGATAATATTTAGAAACAAACAACACTACGAAAAAACAGGAGAATTCGAATTTTGATTAAATTAAGATCATATCAAAAGACTATAGTCAAAACAGCAATACCTGTGTTAAAAAAGCACAGGTTTTTGTATCTTGCCATGGAGGTTAGAACGGGCAAGACGTTAACGAGTTTGAGTATGAGTAGCCTTCTGCCTGTTCAAAACCTTTTGTTCATCACCAAAAAAAAAGCCATATATAGTATTCAAGAGGACTACGACAAGCTAAATCCCAGCTTTGATATTACTGTTATTAATTATGAATCTCTTCATAAGCTACCAGAATTAAAATTTGATATGATTATTTGTGATGAAGCTCATGGTATGGGTGCGTTTCCAAAACCCAGTCGTAGGGCAAAACAAGTTAAGTCTTTAATTTTATTTCACAAACCTTTTGTTATCTTACTTTCAGGAACTCCAACCCCTGAATCTTACAGTCAGATGTATCATCAGGTTTATGGCATATTAGACAACCCTTTTAAAAAATTTAAAAACTTTTATGCTTTTGCTTATGAGCATGTAGATATTAAAAAGAAATACATTAGCTCTATGCCTATAAATGATTATAGTCATGGTAAAGAATCTATCATAGATTTAATGAAGCCCTACACTATTTCATATACTCAAAAGGAAGCTGGTTTTAAAGTTGAAACCAATGAAGAGATAATAAATGTAGAGATGAACAAAATAACTTACATGATTATTAATAAGTTAAAAAAAGATTTAGTTGTGGAAGGAAAGGATCATGTGATATTAGCAGACACTGGAGTAAAACTTATGTCAAAATTACATCAACTTTTTTCTGGCACAGTAAAATTTGAAGAAGGTGGGTCAATGGTCTTAGATTACAAGAAAGCCGAATCTATTTATTTTAAATTTAGGAATCAAAAGATAGCTATATTTTATAAGTTTAAAGAGGAATTAAATGCAATTAAGAGTGTGTATCGTGATGAGATATGCACAGAAGTAGATGAGTTTAACTCCACTGACAAGTCAATAGCACTGCAAATAGTCTCAGGTAGAGAGGGTATAAGTTTAAGAAAAGCTACCGCTATTATTTATTACAATATAGACTTTAGTGCTACAAGCTACTGGCAATCAAGAGATAGAATGACAACCAAAGATCGAAAGTATAATAAAATATACTGGGTTTTTGCTAACAAGGGTATTGAAAAAGAAATTTATAAGACTGTAATTAAAAAGAAAGACTATACCTTGAGACATTTCAATAGAGATTTATTAAGTTTGTAATATGACTGAGCAACAGATACAAAAGAAAAGAATTGATCAGTTAGAAAAGGAGGGATACTACGTTTTAAAATTAATTAAAACAAATAAAAATGGTATACCTGATTTAATTGCAATAGGCAAAAACTCTGATGTTTTGTTTTCTGAAATTAAAGGAGCGAATGGAAAAGTTTCAGCTTTGCAACAATATAGAATGAAAGAGTTAAATAAGCATGGACTTAAAACAGAAATATATAAAGGATAGAGGTTACGATGTTGAAGATGAGTTCATGGATGAGCTTAAATCTATGGACAAAGAAACTGCTATTGCTATTGCATATTTTATTGAAAACAATGTTGAAGATGTAAAACCTAATGAGCTTGCTACTTACATATTTGGTGGGCTAGTTTTTGTGGAAGGCGAACCAATAACTTTTGCTTTAGAAATAATGAGAGTTAAATACAGATTTTTAACTTTTACTGATATAAGTTTAATATCTATGGATGAATATTTAGATTTAATGCTTGAAAATTCTTATATAAAATCAAATGAAATTAAAAACGTTTCCGTGGGAAAGCGCCGAAGTATCATTCAAAAATGATATAGAATATTTTACTGATTATAAAAACAAACTATGTCAGTTTATAATATGTAATTCTTGTTACACCACACCTTATTACCGAGCAAATGGTCGCATTAAAATTAATAGCGAAGAAATGTTGGGTTTACTAAAAGAAATACAGCTCATCCAAAAGCATATTATTAAACTAGAAATGAAAAATATTTATAAAGAATAAATAATATTAATAATTTTACTATCTTTATAAGTATGATTTATGCTTATTCTGATATAGAAAAGATTATGAATTATAAAACATGGTCAGTAAAAAGAAAAATAGATACTCTACTGAGTATTGATGCTGATATGTATACCAACTTAGGTATTGCTTCTTCTCGTGAGGAAAAAAATCAAGTCAAAAACAAATCTAAAAACATATATAAAACTATACAAAAGCTGAACCCAAAAGATGGTAAGCTTTTACTACATTCCATGGATATATAAAATGAGTAAAGTATCATTAGAGGACGTTAACGCAATTGCGCACATTAATTATGTAACGCACACGTCTCACGACCTTGTAAATGATTTATATGAAGATCTTATGGAACGTGATCATAGTCAAGCTAAACAAAAAGCTCAGAATATAGTTAAAATTATGTCTGACTTGGTTCAATCTCTCTCAGATGACATCTAAGAAAAAAGTTTATGGTAAACGTCTGAGGTTATCTAAATCTGAAGTCGAATTAATATACCAACATCGTGCCTCACATATGGATAATATAAATGACAATACAGCTTTGTCATTACATTTAAATGAAAGAGGGATAGATAAAGACGATGTAATAAGTGTAAAACACTGGCAAAGTGCGAGTGGAGAGTATAGGTTTTCTGTAGTTACTAAAGAAAATTTAGGAATAAAAGAAAAAGAAATATTTGCTAAAGTACATAAATTTATATCTGAGTACTCTCCTAAATACACACCTATAAAACGTAAAGATAATAACAACAACCCACATCTTTTAGTAATCAATCCAGCAGACATTCATATTGGTAAATACGCAAATGCAAATGAAGCTGGAGATAAATACAATACTGATATAGCTATTAAACGTGTGCTTGAAGGTATAGATGGATTACTAGAAAAAGCTAAAGGTTTTAATATTGAAAAAATATTATTTTGTATAGGTAATGATGTGTTACACGTTGACAATGTTTACAACACAACCACAAAAGGTACACGTCAAGATACCGACGGAAAGTGGTGGGAGCATTATGAAAAAGCTTTATCTCTTTATGTAAATTGTGTAGAGAAGTTAAGAAAGTTAGCTAAGGTTGATATATTACATAGCATGAGTAATCATGATTATCAATCAGGATTTCATTTAGCACACACTTTACAAGCATGGTTTAGACACGCAGAAGATATTACTTTTGATATTTCAGTAGCACATAGAAAGTATTATAAATATGGTACATCTCTTATAGGCTTAGAGCATGGTGATGGAGCAAGATTAGATAATCTTCCTTTGCTTATGGCTCAAGAACAACCCAAACTATGGGCTTCAACTAAAACTAGGTACTGGTACTTACATCATTTACACCATAAAATAAAATACAAATGGCGTGACGCTAAAGACTATATAGGCGTTACAGTTGAATACATGAGATCACCATCATCTTCTGATAGCTGGCATGCACGTAAAGGTTTTACAGGAGCTCCTAAAGCTTGTGAAGGATTTATACACCACAAAGAACATGGACAAGTGGCTAGACTAACTCACTTTTTTTAAAATGTTGATTAAGTAATTTACAATTTAATAAGTCTTGACATTTTTCATACTCTTCAATACCTTCAAAGTATTCAATAAGTATATCATAAACATCGTCTTCCATAGGTATGATAGGTTTGGTGGGATTAAATATTAAAGCCACATTCTCACCTTGTTCTAATAGTTTTTCGTAACCTATTTTATTAGTCAGAACATAGTAACTAGTAAGCATACATTTATGTTCATCAAATATTTTCATCTTTTAATAGGTGATTTTGGAAACCCGGAACTTCTTTTTTTCTTGTTAAGAGGAGATGAGGGGCCACCAGTTGGTTTTAATTTTTTTCTAGGTTTTATTTTAGGAGGCTTAGTTTGTTTTGTTTTCTCTATATCCCTTAAATTATACCTAACAATAGAACCCACTTCCAGTGGTGTCAAACCTAATGAGTAAACTAAATACGCTATAAAATTTGCAAGCAATGCGTCTTTTTTATCTTGCGGTAATTCAGTAAAAGTTTTTTTACCACCAAATTCTTTTTCAACTTTACCAGTAACACCCATTTTTGCTAGTCTTATTAGTTCTTTAAATTGTTCAACACCTATACCTAGCACACCAGCAAAATCAGTTAAGTCTTTTTTTTGCTCAGAGAATAATTGATAAGGATCATCTGAGTTGTCTATTATTTTTAATAATTCATTAACTGCATCTATAACAACACCATCGGTATAAGGAATAGGCGATAAAACATCTTTTATAACATTACCAATCCTACCTTTTACTCGGTTTTGAAATGCTTTTTCTTTTATTTCTTCCTCATCATCTCCCGCCATAGATAGACTTGCTAACATTTGTGTTACTGCTAAACCTAAAGCGTTGAAAGCAGCTGTCTCACCAATTAAACCTACAAGTGATTTTCCTGATCGAACTTTATCTTGTTGTGTAGAAGTTTTACTAGCTAAGGTTGTTAAATCTGCATACATTCTACTTTTTTGGTTTATTAAAAAGTTCGCAAATGGAAATGCAATCTTTCTAATAATTTGCGGAGTCGCTGTTTTACTAGCAAATAAACTTCCTTGCAAGTCAATATCTGATGTATTTTGTTGACGAGCTACTTGTTGTTCTGCATATTGAGCAGCTTTATCATTTATTTTATGTGTAGCCCAATCTATTCCGCTAGTATTAAATCCTTGTTTTTGCAAGTCAGCTAAATAGTATGAACCCCATGAAGCTCTTGCAGCAAATCTGTCGGGGTTTTGTAAGAATAACTTTAACCACATATTTTGTAATTCTCCTATTCCATCTATAGCTTTACCAAACTTACTATTAGCGGCTTTTCTTATTTTGGTATCTACTGCTTCTAGGTTAGTAATAGATTGTAAACCTCTGGTAGCTATTTCATATCCACTATTATTTAAAAACTGGTTAAAATCTTTATTAGCCGTAGCTAAAATAATTCCATCTATAAAAGCTTTTGGGCTTGTAACTAAATTTATAGCGGTGTTGACAAGTGGGGTTAACTGTTTTATAAATTGAGTAGGCCCTCCTAAAACTCTAGAGACACCTAATCCAGCCAGCCTATTCATTCTTCTAATAAACAACTGTTGCCCTTCTGTATTAGGGCTTACACCTCTTTTAGCGTCTACGTATTTTCTAAACCTCTCAGTTAAAAGAGCTCTATCATCTCCATCAGGTATTACAGATTCATAGTCTGGGCTACTAGTAAACCCTTTAAGTTGCTGTATACCACCTGCTGTATTTATGTCTGTTAAAGCAGATTCTAAGTTTCTAAAATTATTAGAATCAAAACTTAAATTAACTACCCTGTTTGTAGGTAGCTGATTTTCCATAGTTTTTTCTTTTAGAACACCAGTTTTTTCATCATAAAAAGTTTCTCTATATCCCTGAAATATTGGCTCTCCAATTTCTGGCTGTTCCTTATCTAAATCTACAAGAGAGATTGTGTCTGGTGTATAGTTAATATCTTTCCCTAAAACTCTATTGTATATATTCAAAGACACATCTTCAAGTTCTTGTCTACTATCCGCCCATTTTTCTGTCATCCAATTAACGGCTTCGACATTTACAGGGTCAACATTACTTTCAACTTCACTTATGTTGTTTGCATTTTTTAAAATTTTATTATAAACATTTTCATAATCTTGAGCTTTTTGTAAATCGTTAGATTTACCTGTCTGTTTGAACTTTTCTATTGTTTGCTCTATCAAACCTTTACGTCTTTTAAATTCTGCTTGCTGTTGAGATTCAGTCCCTTGTACAGTCCTATTCATAAATGCAAACATTCCTCTTTCCAGATCATTCTCTACATCATTAAAAAGTTTTCCATTAGGCATGGTTTTAGTTTTACCTTTTAACCTATCACTCAGTTTACCTTGTAAAAATTCTTTAGCATAAGCATCTTGTAGTTGATTTATTTTAGCTCTCGTTTTTTGACTGCCTCGTCTTATTTTACCGAAACCAGATAAATTTTCAAACCTTAAAGCTTTTGTTTGTCCTTTGAACATATACTCCATTACTAAAGGTAATTGTGCTAAATATTTTGACCACGCCCTAGCTGCTTCTTTACTTAAACCTAAAGCGTTTAATGGTTTAGCTATAAGTTTTTCAATCCTTGCTTGTTTAACATTATTAATACCAGTGAAATTATCAACAATAGCTTGCATACCACCAGTAGTTTGATTCGTAGCAAAATTTACCATAGCGTTAAGAGCTCGCATTTTTTGCTCAGTGTTCAAAGCTGATATATCTACATTCAAAAATTCTTTAATTAAAGATTTAGTTTTACTATCTATGTTTACGGTTTCTCCAGTGAAAGGGTCAACCCCAGCTTCAACTTGTCCTCTAACTATGGATGAATATTGATCGTATGCTTTTTTAATACCATCATTTATTAATTTTTCTTTATCTTTTGGCACTTTAGTTTTTCCCTCATTCAATCCTTGTAATATTTCTCTCATTTCATTCAATGAAAATTGTTCAGGGTCTAAACCCGTAAGGTCTTGGAAAGCATTTTTTTGTGCTGTAAATATTTTTTCTTGCTGAGCTTCTAATTCACTATTAGAGTATGCGTCAAGTGAATTAATATCTACAGCTGGTGCCACTGAAACACCTGTCTTTGTTTTTTTAGTGGACTGTAAACCTTTGGTTATTTCATTTGCCTTTTGAATATAACCATCTAAGTCATTAGTTAATAAAGGATCAATCATTAAAAATTGTTCAACAGCTACTTTTACATTAGCTTCAACTTTTTCATTTTTAACCTGCTTTCTAATTCTTTTTTTTATTTTTTCTGCATTATTTATTTTAGTAACATTTTCTATATCGGCTAACACTTTATCTACATAAGCTAAAGTTCTTTCCACAAGCTTTGGGTTAGATACATTAGTGCCTGTAATTTTTTTAATAAGTTGCTTTGCTTTCTTAACAGGTATAATACCAGCACTGGCCATAGAATTTAAAGCCTTACCTAAAGCACTAATTCTACTTTTTGTATCTTTTGCTGCGTCTCGAGCAGCTTTAGCCTCTAATTTTATTTGGTCTTTTAAGGCAGATTCTTCATCTACTTTAACTTTTTTTCTTTTTTTACCTGTAATTTTTTCTGGCGTAGGCCCTTTCTTTTTACCAAAATTATCTACATCAGGGTCAAGAGACTCTCTACTTAATTGCTCTACATTTCTTACTTCCGTAACTTTTAATGGCTCTCTATTGGAGTCTATACTAAGAACAGTTTTAATATTTGTAGGTGTAGGAGATAATCCTGTTAGCTCTTTAAATTTACTTTCTAAATTAACAATAGATCCGGCTAAATCATTACCGCCTTTTGTTAATTCATTAATCTTTGCTTGAGTTCCATACTGTGTAATAAAATCAGCAATATCATCTGCCGTAATACCCGATTCACCAAGAGACCCCTCTCCATAACCTACCCAACCATCTTCTAAACTAATTCCATCTTTACTATGCCACCTGGTTGATATACCCATTTCTTTTGGGGACACGCCAAAATAATCTCTAATGCTTTTAGTAGAAAATTTAGGCAAATCTAATACCGCAAAAATACCTGACTGTTCTTGGGAAAACTCAAGTTTTGTTTCTTTTACTTTGTCTTTTAAAGTTTTTATAGTTTCAGCTATTTGTTTTACATTTTGTGATTCATCAGCTATAATATCCCCAGCCTCTTCTATTGACCTAACATCCTGTGGTATTACAGCTTCTTTACCATCATTAACATCTATTACATTTGTTAATATATATTTTCCTGCCTTTGCTTGTGAGGTTTTGTTAACAGATGTATTAGTGCCTTTCTTATATATCTTATCTACTTTACCTTCAGGCGTTAACCTAACTTCCATTGTAGAATTTGGAATACTAAAAGGTTTATCTATTTTTTCCCTCACCTGCTCTTGTTTTGCTATTTCTTTTTTATCTTTTAATACAACATCAAATTCTTGAACGAATCCTTCTTCACCTCTTATTTTAACTTTAGCTACTTTCTGAAAACGGCTATCGGATTTTTCAGGAATTGACATTTCACTTACACTAACAACCTCCATATCACCTTTTAGACCAGAGGCTTCTTGGTCTATTTCATATTTACCTTCAAAAGCTATTTCTGGACTAACTGCCCCTTTTATTCTACGTTCTCTTCCTTCAATTTGTTGAGTAAATTTAGTTTTGACCACATTTTCTCCTGCTTCTAACTCTTGAGTTTCAGTTGTTTTATAAAAACTTCTTTTTCTTCCTTTACTATCTACCATCTCATCTACTGCAACTTCATCAGTCACAGGAGCTACTTCCGCCTCCTTGCTTTCAACAAGGACATCTTCGGTTTCTTTTTTACCCTCTTGGGTAACGGCCCCTTCGGTGTCTCTTTCTCCCACCGTTTGGCCATCTGTGGATTGTTCTTGTACATCCACTTTCTCTGTGCTTGACTCTTGAATGGCATCTTTACTTTGTTTTAATTTATCTTGTGTTTGTTTTTTATCTTTTTCGCTAACTTGATTTATCTGTATATCTAAAGCTTCTATTTTTTTATCTATATCTTCTTTCAAAGGCCCTTCTAAACCTTCCTTTTGCTCAACTAATTTTTTTCTTTGCTGCAACAAACTTGAAGCTTCTAATAAGTTATCTGTGTTTTTGATTGTACCTTTGGTTTGAAGCTCTGCTGTCTTCATTTCATAAACTTCAGCTTTTAAATTTTGAGCTTCATCTAAAGTTATAGAGCCTTCGTTAATTAATTTTTCTACAGTCTTGTCAAAATTAGGTGTATTCTGAGCTAAAAATCTAACCGCACTACTTCTGTTGTTACCTGATAATAAACTTGTTCCACCAAGCCCTGATGTAGCTCCTATTGTCATTGCGACTGTTTCAATTATCTCACTATTATTTATAGCTGAGGATCGAACTACAGTTCCAACACTAGTATTTACTATGGAGTTTATAGCTTTTTCTGAAAACAATACTGGAAGCTCTTCAACAAAAACCTCTTTCATATTCTCTTTAAATAATTCATCTATTTCAGAAATTAATTTTTTCTTAGTATAATTTTTTCCATTATCTTTTACAAGATTTTTTACCTGCTGTTTAAAAGCTGTAAGAGGCCCTAATAATTTTTCATTACTTCCAGCTAAACTTGAAAATATGCCATCTAATGTAGCTATTGAATTACCGGCAATCATAGCAGTAGTTTCTGCTTCTTTTTCAGTCATACCAGAAGCTATTAAATCTTTTTTCATATCCTCCACTTCACTTGCTGCTCGACTAGCATATGAAGATAAACCCATGCCTGCTGATGGAGAAACGCCTAAAGTTTTTTGTAGTTTTTTACCACCCCTTATTAGCGCCATTAAATTAGCAACGACTGATGTAAATCCTTGAGCACCTGCTCCTAAAGAGGTTTCAGAAGAATCTATAAGTTCATTTGGAATAGTCTTGGATTTGTTCATTATTTCTGTAATCTGTTCAGTAGAAATAATACCATCCATACTAACTAATGTTTTTTTATCTAACACACCTAACGGTTTACCCTCGTTATCTGTGGTGACAAAATATTCTTTACCTTTTAAAGTAACTTCCTTACCCTGTACAACACTACCTCTTTCAACTTGATCGATACTTTCTTTGCCTCTTTCCGCCGCATCTAAAATCATTTCATTCAACCCAGCAAAAAATCCTTTATCATCGGCTCCAAATAAACTTGCAGTTTGGTCTATTAAAGCAGGTATAAGAGCAACAGTGTTCATAGAAAAATCAATCAAAGTATTAGGTATACCTTTTAAAATTTCTCCAGCCTCAACCATTGTATACGTTAATTGATCATCACTTTGACCTAATTCATATATTCTTTTTCTTCTATCTAGTTTCCTTTTTTCTTCTTTTTGTAAAGTTGGAAACATGGTGTTAAGAGATTTTAAATTTTGTACTTCAGCTAAAAATTTTTGCCCTAATTGACTTTTTGCTGATTGTAATTTCATTACATCCACTTCATTAAACTGACCAGATAAAATTTTTGCATCAATAATTTGAATATCTTCTTGTAGTTTTTTTATTATACTTGCTTTATAAGAAGCTAATTTCTCAAATTCTTTTTGTTCTCTCTCAAACACTTCGCCTTCTGTCGTGCTTAATAAATTTTTTACTACCTTAAAAGCATCATCTTCTTTTCTTTGTGTTTCTTTTTCCCACCTTGCAAAATCATCTTGATCTATATTAAGTTCAGATAACTTTGTAACACTAATACTCGGTGTTACAACATCCTCTACTTTTGATTCCGGTGTAGTTTTGGATTTTAAATTATTACTACCGTCATATTCTAAATTAGTTGGAGACATAACCCTATTGGTTATATAAGTGTTATATAACAGGTCTATAGCGTCATCATCAGACGTCGACATATCTATCTGAGATACAACATTTCCAAATTCTGGATTGTCTACATACCTTTCTAGTGAAGCTCCCGCCCTAGCTGCTCTTAGCAGTTCATCTACTTTTATTGAATTGCTTGTAAGTATTTCTTTTTTTTGATCAGTTGTCATCAAAGAAGATGGCTCTTCAGAAACAACTTCTTCTTCTAAAACCTCTGGTATGTTTAATGGATCAGTTGGTTCGACCTCCTCTGAAGTATCCGATGTAATGTCTGTTTGACTTGTAGAACCAGGAGAGTCCAAAAGCTCCTGAACGGAAGTAGATTCGGATACGTCTTTTTTTTTTTCAGCCCCTATTAAGACTCGAAAATCATCTATTGATTTACTGTAGCCTTGGGATGTAACGTATTGGAAACTATCATCAATAACTTCAGTATCACTAGTCAATAATATTTTAAACTCATCTAAAGTTTTATTATAACCTTTAGATACAGCTCTATCAAATAAGTCTTGTATTACTTGTTCATCCATAATTATTTATCACTATAATCTACATCTTTACCTTTATCATCAGCGTATCTTTTTCTTAAAAAATCTTGCTGGTTATCTGCACTCTCAGCCGTTATTCCAGTATTAACAAAAGTTCTTAAAGCCTCTAATGTAGATTCTTGACCATCAAGTTCGAATCTTTCAGATTTTCCATCTGGTAGTGTAATTCTTAATGCGTTGGAACCGGCTATAGCTTCATCAACTTTAATTCCAAACGGAGCTAACTCGCCAGCCAAACGTTTTTGCGCGTCTGCTTCACCCATACTAATAATATCTTTTGTGACATCATCAACATATCGTAATGATAATTGTTTATTATTTGCACCGGTTTCTTTTCTATAATTTCTTTGTAAATTTTCATTATACTTAACATTCTTATCATACTGTACTTGCGGAAGAACCCTGCTCAATTCAATACCATCATCACCTAATATAAATCTATATGTATTTTTAATAAAGTCATCTACATTGTTACCCCTTGGTATAGTTTCGCTTTTCATATCGCCATTATTATCTCTATAAGTAATAATTAAATTATTGTCATCGTCTTCTTCAAAGCTTTCGTATACTAAACCTGATTGAGACATTAATTGAGCTAATGCACTATTTATAGATTGTTCGTCTTTACCTTCATATAAATTTACTAGGGATTCAACTGTTTCTTTAGACTTATTCATTCTATCTCTTTCAGTTGTGGATGAACTTCTTTGCGGGTCAAAACCAGGAGTCTTAGTTATTTCATCATCTATTTGAGCATCAATAGCTTGTTCAGCTAACTCTCGAGCTCTTTTTTCTTGATCTTCAGTAATTGTTATTTTAGGACTACCTGAAGAATTATCTACAAATATTTTACTAGGGTCTTTATCAGCTTCATCTTTTGAAAAAGTAATACTAAACTCTCCAGAATTTGTTAAGATTTGTGTGGTGTCATTATCTGTTGCTGTTAAAGAATTTACCTGACTATCCATCCATGAATCATAATCTTTACCACCTATGGTTAGTTGTCTAAAATCTTTTATTTTTGTAACTACCCCGTTAGAAACTGAAGACCTTATCACTGAAGCAATTTTATCTGTAATTTTTTTTGCTTCTTCATTTACATCTTTTCTTTTTTCATTAAACCTCATTATAGTGTTAATACTATTAGGGTTTTGAAATTTTTCAGGATTCTTGTTAGGGTCTGGCATTACTGTATAATTACCATCTGCATCCTGACCCATAGTTACAAGCTGTAATTGTCCATTAACAGGATTAGTCCACAATACTTTATTAGTAATATTTCCAAACTGTTCAATACTTTGAGCTACAGCTTCATCTAATTGAGATTGAGTTCCAGCTTCAATAGCTTCCATCTTTGAAGTGTAGTATTTATCATAATTTTTTACAATATTACTTACGCTTTTGTAACCATTTTGTTGAGCGTTCATAAATAGTTTGTAATCTTTTGGTTTAGATATACCTCGTTTTACTAAATCCATTCTAGCTTGAAGCTCTCTTTTAGATTGTTCACTTGCATTTATAATCATAGCAGATAAAGTTTGATTATTTACATCAGGGACTTCACTAAGCTTATTCATAGCATCTACAGTGTCATCAGCTATCTTTTGTTTTTTTGCCTCCCTTTCATTTGCTATATCAAGTAAACCATCAGATAATGTTTTACCTACAGTCCCCCAATCTATTTGAGCTCTGTTTAAATCTTTTTCTGCATAAATTTGATATTTACTTGGGTCTATTGCCATACTAATTACTAGTTAATAAAGTTCCTGTTATTGGAGTTTTAGGTGGTGGTGCAACACCCGGTAAAGATGTAAACGCATTAACAGTTTGAGGAGTTAAAAATAAATTTAAATAATTCTGTAATTCATCTTTACCCATACCTTTAAAACTATTAATTATTTCCGTATCTGTCATTCTTGTCCCGTCTTCATTTTTAAAGTTTGCTTTTTGTGCATCCGTTAATTTATTAAAAGCTCTTCCTGCCTGTCTATCTTCTTTATCCATAGAAAATAAAGGTATCATACTATCAACTGCTTTAGCAGCTCCTCCTATACCCGTTAACCCACCTTGTATACCTTGGACTACTCCATAACTAGCATCCCTAGCCATTAAATTTTGTGCGGCAGCTTCGCCTACATCTATTCCAACAAGCTCTTCATTAATTGCTCGTTGTTCGTCTGCTTTTAGTTTTTGTAAATTAAATAAATCAGAACCCATTTGTTCTTGTATTCTTTGGTTTTCAGCCACACCAACTGCTCCTACTTTACCTACACCTGCTGCTAGAGTTCTAGGATCTGATTCTTGTAACGCTTGTAACGCTTGTTTTTGTTGAGCTGTGCTTTCTCTAAACTGTCTTTCGTAAGCTTCAGTAGGTACTTGAAGTTGCTCATAAAATTGAGTCTGCATTCTGTCTCTTGCTTGTTGCATTAAAGCTTGTGATTCTCTTTGTGCTTTTTCTTTTTCTTTTTTTTGTTTAGCTGCTTGACTAAAAGACATATATCCGCCGGCTAAACTTGTTGCGGCTGCTACTGATCCTAATATTATTCCTGCCATAATTGTAATGCTTTTTTAATTATTTTTTTTGGTAATTGCTTATAACTACTAGCATATATTTCTTTTTCTGCTTCCTCAACTGTTTTTGCATTAGTTTTATATACACATACCCAAGTAGTATCCTCATGTATATAAAAAACTCTTTGCGTACCCACTTGTGTAAATTGAGTATGAGGAGCTTCTACAGTTACTATCATACCTTCATCATTAACAAATGAAACTTTTCCTTTCATCAAAAAGGAAGGATGTTGTTGTTTATGTATAAAAGATATAGTAATATGTCCCTTGGGCATAAATATTTCTCTAGTATATAAACCTCCTTCAATATGATGTTTTAAAGGATAATATTCCTTCATCAACTCTTCCTGTGGTTTACCTAACTCATGGGTTGCCGTATTATTAAATTCCGACATTTTTTCTTTTAAATCCTCTATTTTTTCCCACATCATTCCTCTTCGGGAAACAACAGAATTCAAAATATCATGAGCAATTTGTAATTCCATACTGTCACAAAGATAGTAAATTCTAAGGATAACTTTTCATAACACTACTACCCACAGAAAATAACTCAACAGCTGAAGTATCGTCATTTGTCATTGTAAATTCCATGTAGTAACCTCTAGCTCCACTAGATTCTGCCACACTGTTCTTATAATACAATATCATCTTGCCTGTAGTTGGTATGGTAGCACCAGCTCCTGAAGCATCTACCGTTACTGTTTTACTTGTCAAAGCAGTTACAGGCCCAGATATTACTGGAGCATCTGTATTGCTTCCCGTTACCGTCGCTACATATATTATATCTCCTATACTTATTATATTTCCAATGTCTTTTGTAAAAGTAATTACTGTAGCGTTTGCAGGCCCTGCTGTCGCTGAACTTATTCCTAGTCCGCTTGCTGATCTTAATTTCCAATCCACAGCACCAGCGTTATTTCTTATGTAAGAAAACCATTCTCCTTCTTTTTGTTCAAAATAAGTTTCTAGCATTGAGCCACTGTTTAAATCAGTTTGTAAACTTGTTACTGCCCAACTAGCATTGCTTTCAAATGACATAGTTTTAAATAATTTAATATCTATTGTTGGTCTAGGATTAAACACGCTTGTTATTGTAGATACACCTTGCACACCATAATAGTTGTTTCTCAAACTATTAGTGTTATGCCTATATAAATTACCATTTTTAAATGAATAAAAATACCCATTCATTCCAATCATTTTTTCAGGAAAGAATGTGTAAAAAGACGGCCATCCTGGCGTTTGTCCTTCTGGGTTATATGATACTGTTATCGCCATAATTAACAACTTTGTGGGAACGTTGAGGCTACTTCACCTAGTGTTCCTGTTATTTGTAAATATCTTCTATTACCTGCGCCTGTAGACGATGGGTCAATTTGATAATAACCCGCCGACAATGGCCCTAATCCTGCTGAGTCTACATAACAATGATCAGTCGCTGCAGGATATGTTCCTGAACCATCATGATAGTATACTTGATTTATTGGATATACACTTCCATCTACAGCACACACTTGATTAAACACTGCACTTTGGGATGAATTGTAAGCTGTTAGACTTGCACCACAACCTGTTATTGCACTGACTACACCTGAAGCCACTTGAGCTACTGAATTTGCGGTAATCTTATAGAAACCATCAGACAAAGCTGTAGCTCCTGTGCTGTTTGAAAATACAAAATTACCTGCTTGAGGTATAGTATTTGAGTCTACAACTGGGGGATTTGTTCCTGTTGTAGAAGAGTTTTTTGCAAAATAATATGTTTGATTTTGAGTTGCACTACATGCAGCTCCTGATGTTACTTGTACTGCACTACTAGAAAATGAAGGTAAAGCCGTAGGGCATATAGCCTTAAATTGAAATGCTGTTCCAGAACATACTCCTACTAATTGTAATTGAACATTTGCAGGTGAAGCATTTGGTTTAGGTCTTACTAAGGTGTAGTAAATATTACATGTTGCGTTTAAATATACTGTACCTGAAGCCGGAATTACTATATTAGTATTAGTACCTGTAGCTACAAAAGCTGCACCATTATATGTATAATTAGCAACAGAAGTTGTGCTTCCTTGTAAATCAGACGTGTCACAACCTGATGTTCCGGTTACACCAACAAAGTTTAGTTGACCCGCAGTGGCTATCTCTACACCATGACTGTTAGTAGTTAGGGTGTTGTATGTTGCTGAGTCATATGTGCCCAATATACCATCTGGTATATTATAGGGTTGGAAATAAACCACGATTGCACCAACATCTGTACCCGTATTAATATCTACTATATAACTTCCTGTGGTTCCACTAGCTGAAATATCCGTTCCACAAGGTACAGCGCACTCACAATTTGCGGAAGCTCCTAATGTACCACCAGTTTGTTGTCTGTAAACTGTTGTGCTTTCTGAAGTATCTTGATACCAACCATCAGGTGCTTTACTCGTTAAAGCAGCATCTGACCAAACTGCTGTTGCAGTTGAAAACAGTGATGTGTCTA
>JAAHTH010001676.1_pt1 | contig 18536 bp, 22 predicted proteins | sample 6116091 | NCBI WGS metagenome assembly JAAHTH01 (sample SAMN13939990, study PRJNA603662) | sponge metagenome | isolation source: marine sponge | host: Mycale hentscheli | place: New Zealand | collected 2006 | reverse complement strand
TCATAATACAAAAACAAAAAAAGATAAGCGTAGAAATATATTTTTTTTTGTAGAAATAAATAGAAATGACAGATTATTTTAGAAACCAAATTATTACATACATGGGAAATAAAAGAAAATTTGTACCAATTATGAGTGATATTATAAATGATATAACAGAATCATTAGGTCATTGTCCTACAATTGCTGAAGGATTTTCTGGTTCAGGAATTCTCTCTAGACTGTTTAAAACAAAAACAAATGAATTATATGTAAATGACATATCTGGATATTCTTTTACATTAAACAAATGCTATTTAGCAACACCAGATTCTAGATTACGAGAAGAAATCAGATTATATATAGAAGCTGCTAATAATTTTGCTGATAATCCTCCACCCCATTTAAAAAAATGGGTTTCTATTCACTGGGCACCAAAAGCACGTCTTCCAAAAAAAGGAGAAAGAGTATATTTTACATATGAGAATGGTCTAAGAATTGATGCTTATAGAGCATTTATTGAAAACTGTCCTGAAAGAATAAAACCGTATTTACTCGCACCATTGCTAACAGAAGTTTCAATGCATAATAATACAAATGGACAATTTTCAGCATTTTATAAGGGAGAAAATGGTATAGGAAAATATGGAGGAGAAAAATCAGTTGATGTGAATAGAATAACAAAAAAAATAGTAATACCATATCCTTTATTCAATACCTCTGAATGTAATGTTTGTGTTTCAAAAAGAGATGTTATGGATTGGGTTAGAGAGATTCCAGAAGTAGATATTGTATATTATGACCCACCGTATAATAAGCATCCATACTCAATATACTATTTTTTACTAGATATTATAAATAATTGGGATACTAATATTGAAATACCAGAAACTTATAGAGGTCAACCTAAAAATTGGTATAAATCTCCTTATAATAGTTTTAAAAAGGCTGAAGCGGAATTCGAATCATTAATAAAAAATACAAAAGCAAAATTCATAATAATATCATACAACAATGGAGGTATAATACCATTAGATAAAATGGATAACATATTACAAAAAAGCGGAAAAGTAACAAAAATACCAATAAATCATAGTACATATAATAGATTGAAAGGTATTGCGAGTAAAAAGCGTATAAAGGAAGATGTAAAAATAAAAGAATTTTTATGGATTGTTGATTGTAGATAATATTTTTTAAGCAGTTGATTCAGTTACATTTTCATTTTCAGTTTCTCGTTCTTGCTCTTGTTCTATTTTTTTTTTATATTCAAAAATATGTCTTCTACATTCATTATCATTGGGCATAAATGCAATATTAACAAATACATTTGGCATTTCGCCAATTTTATTAGAACCTAAAACTATAACTCTGTCATTAAATTTATCTACCATATCTCTAAATTCACAATATTGAATAGGAATACTCATTTTACAACACTCTTTTTGAAAGTAAGATTCATCTGTATCTTTTTCATTGAAATGCCATTTTATATCTTTAGCTAAATAACAAGGGAAGAAAAAGGCTTTTTCTTCTTCCGGAAATTTAATTTCATATACAGGACCAATAGTTGTCGGTTTAATATATCTCTCTATTTCAGCCATCTTTATTTATATTTTAGTTTATTTTTTTTATAAACAAACTAAAAAATTACAAGATATCAATAGGAATTTCATCTGTAATGCTAAATGCACCCAATGGTGCCATCAAGGATATCTCACCGGGTTTACAATTATTTGGAACCATAATTTGAATTCCATTTGCATTAAGGGGATTATAAGCGGTTGTGATAGTTCCAATTGTTCCATCAAGAATGTCTCTAATACCATTATTCCAGTTATCTCCATCACTTGAAGGTTTGAAGATAGTAGTAGTATTATTATGAGCACTGCTATAGCAAGCAGAAGTATAAAATAAATTTTTAACATTGAAAAGTAGTGTTGGACCACCAAAATATTTGGAATTGCTAATGTAAAATGCATAGAGGTATTTATTTGTAGAACCATTGGCATATGTTCCTCGCAGATTACAACAAACATTTACATCTGGTCCTCCTCTTCTTTTAGTATTAAAAACATAACCATGTCCTGTTACAGCATTTGTTTCATTAACATTGCACCAATCAGCGCCTGGAGGATTGCCAGAACTATTTGCACTATCAAGAGATGGTGTTCTACCTGGTCCATCAATTTTAATACCCATTTCAATATTACTACGATTTTCACTGTCAAGACTATTTGTTACAGAGTTAGGCAATGTACTGACTGCTTTTGTGAATGGTGTATTTAATTTTGGACCAATAGCACCTGCCCCAAATTCTCTTCTATTAGCATTGGTATCATCACCTAAAAGAATATGCACATCTCCTTCTGCAATATTAGCAACTTGACGAATAGTACCAGGATTTGCCCATGAACCACCAACCTGGTCTGTACTATAAAGATGTAAATTTTTGTCACCACCAACCTGAAACCCTGTACCAGTGCCACCAGTTCTAACAATATATTCAGCAGGTGTCAATGTATTTAAAACATGTAAACCACGATTAAAAACTATACCATACATAATAGGTGCAACTGTATTGCCACCAAATGATGGGGTGGGGTTAGGGGTATATCCACTGAGTTGTCTAGCAGAACTCTGATTCGCACCAAATAATGTACCATAACCAGTAGTAGCAATTCTTCTAATAATAACAGCTGGTTTTGTTAGTACTTTACAAGGATTTAAATCAGTAACACCACGTCTGATATATAAGCGAATACTTTTTCCACTTTTACCAACTTTTGGTGGTAATCCAGCAGCATTACCACTGCCTATATCTAATCCTCTGATTAATTTACCACTATCTCTTGCACGTTGTCCATTTAAAGGCATATTATATATAATTGTGATATAAAAATAATATTACTAAATAGATAGAAATATTATTTTACTTATGGGGACCAGGTTGGTGTAACAAGTTCCATTGCTGGCGCACTATTTCTTGCAATTTCAAATGGTGCAACAGGTCTAGATATATTAAATTGTAAATTAGGACAAGGGTCTTCATTAGTAAGTGTAAAATTCTGAGGAAATGGGACAGTAGTAGAAGTAGAATTTTGTTCTGCATTTGTTGGAACGTAACGAGTGGTAATATTATTGCGAACATATGTTACAGCTGCCATTTCCGCTCTAAAAACAATTGTACCAGAAGGAGTTGTTGTTGAAGTTTTATTAATTTTTGAAGGATTCGATGGTGCTGGATTTGTTGCTGTAAATTTAAAACTAGCGGGGTCATCACTTCCAAAATAACTAGATAAAATAGGATTTATTACATTAAAAAGTAAAGTATAACCACCGAAATGAGCTGGATTGGTAATATAGTAAGCGTAATTATAATCTTTTCTAACATCATTTGATGAATAACCAGCTGCTGATTGAGAAGAGAGATTGGCTTGAGTATCGTCAGTGCTATTGACGTTTAAACTTGCTGATGTTTGGTTAACAGGACACCATGCGCCAGGATTAAAACCCTGGTTCCACGGCCCATGCGGAATCAGTGGAGGATTCATCGAAAAAGGCACTGTTCCACCGTTCGAAATGCCATCGGGAATGTTAATAGAGGCGGCCTTTCCTAAACCGATAGTAATTCTTTTATCCCATGCACCCAATTTACCAGAAAGATTAATAATTTTAAAGTCAGTTGGAGGTATATTAAAACACGATTGTCCAATAGTACTAGTGCCAACGCTGCCAACATTAGTATAGAACATATGTAAATTATCACTTGTTGCAGGGTCAATAAGTTCAGTAACATCTATACTTTTGTTAAATACTATACCATAGTATGGTTGATGTCTGGAATTTAATTGATTCTGAGCTGGAATACCACTTGTGGGTACTGCAACTGTAGCACCTAGATTAGATGAAGCAAACCAACCGGTCCCTCCTATAGCATTATCTAAAACTAAATCACCAACATCACCAGTTATAAAAACTCTTCTATTGATAATAACAGGGTCATATTCACAAAAACAATTACATTGGTCTACACGTTGAATATATAAACGAATACTTTTTCCACTTTTACCAACGCGTGGTGCCATACCTGCTTGATTCAATCCATATGGCAAATTAATTAACACGCCTTTTTCTCTAGCTCTATGTCCATGTGTCATTATATATATATTAAATAGATATAAAAATACTAAATTAGGAAGTGGCAAATGAGTTATCTTCAATAAGCTGTAGAGGTAAAGTTGCAGAGCTACCAGAGTTTAAAGAAAATCCACTGATAGGTGAGATAAATCCACAAGTATTTTCTGAGTATAATTCAGCATTTGTTCCTAAACTAGGATTATAAGTAGTACTAATATTATTTTTAGTATTTGGACCTGGGTTATTTTGGTACCATAACGAACCACCCACACTGCTTCGCCATCCATTAACGAATGTGAGTCCACCAACAATAAAACCATCATATGTAGTTTCTGGAGGTGGTGTGGCAGTACTATTAGTCCAATGTCCCAATACTAATCTAGTTATGTTAAATACAAGTGCACAACCACCAAATATAGATTCATCATTAACTAAGTAAATCATAGCACCATTATTTGCGGACATATCATTATCATTAGTATTCGACAAACCAATATTTAATGAATTGCCTAGAACTCCAGGAGGAGCAGAAGAAAAATTTACAGCATTACCTTTCCAGGCAAAACCTGTTTCACTGTCAGGAATAGTACCTGAACCGAAGTTTCCGCTAGCTTGTCCTTCCATTCCAATATTCCATGGTGAAGTAACTTTACCCATATTTTGATTATCAGTAACACCAAAATCTAATATTTTAAATTTATCATGTGGAATAGTAACATTATATAAAGCAGTAGAACTGGCTTGTCCACCATTAGGATTTGAGAGAGTTGCAGTTCCCCAATTAACATCAGTGGGCGTGAGTAATCTAAGTGTTTCACCAACAGCTGGGTCAACAGCTACAGGACTTGTCAAACTTTTATTAAAAACTAAAACATAGTATATATTTCTACTTCTGTGGTCAAAATATGGGCTTGAAGGAGTCAAATTACTACATGCTTGTATTCTAGCTGTAGTATTCCATGGGTTAGTAACAACATCGCCAACAAATATACCTCTGCGTAATATACCAACAGGATTGGCAGGTTTACAAGAAAATCCCATAGTTAATTCATTAACTCTGGCATAATAAAGACGTATATGTTTACCGCTTTTGCCAATTCTAGGTACCATACCTTGATGATTAGGTGTTTGGTCTTTTTCATTGTACATATTTCTTCTGGCAAATTGTACTCTTTTAGGTATTATTCCAGACATATATATATAAAAAAATATTTTATATTCGATATTTAATTTTTAGATGTACTGTTTACTTTTGTAACATTTCCAAAATTGTGGAAAATTATAGAATAATTTAACCTCACCCTTTTTTTCTAAAACATAGCAAAATTCTCGTGTATTTTGCTGTAAATTTAAAGTATCGTATTTGACAAAAGCTTTATTATCTCGTTTTCCAGGTATAATACTGATTTTGGAAATATCACCGAACTTATACAAGTCAAAAGTATCTTTAACCTGTTGAACTGTAGTATTTTTATTAACTCTAGGGATACAAACTATTAGATTGCGCATGTTGATTTTAATCATAATTTCATAAGATATAAATGGTTCAATTTTCATGAAATTATGTTACCACTATAGACAACAATACGGTATCCTGTATTTAACTATGAACTACGTGCTTGATAGGTTTTATTATATCGCATAAATACGATATTAAAAATTAAAATTGTGTTGCTGTTAGGATACATATAATAATTAGTAGTTTTCTTTAAGTAAATTTTAATTAGTGAATGTATTTAAAAGTGTCATGAAATAGTATAAAAGAAATGAACAACGAAAACTCAAGATTTAGTGTTTTAGCAAGTGAAAAGGAAAGGGAAGTTAGTAAAAAATCTAAAAGTAAGGATAAAGATGTGAATGCAAAATCTTATAATAGACCCAATCCTTTTAAACAAGAAAAAGTGTCTTCTAGATTTGATTTTACAGAATCATCAGAAAATAGAAATGAAAATTCAAGAGATAATGATAAATATGATAATTGGAATAAAGAATCAAAATTCAATAGAAATCGAGATAGAGATAGAGATAGAGATAGAGATAGAGATAGAAATCGAGATAGAGATAGAGATAGAGATAGAGATAGAGATAGAGATAGAGATAGAGATTCAAGATATGAAAGACGGCCAAATAAATTTTTATCAGGGTCAAATTCATTTAAGCGAGAAGAGGGACGTACCCATTTAGGATATCATAGAAATCCTAGTTATTTTGAAAAACGTAAATATGAACGAAATATGGAAGAAGAAATGAAAGCAAAAGAAGATGCCAAAAAATATAATTACAATGAGAACGATTTTCCTTCACTTTAAAACTAGTTTAATTCCATTAATTTTTTTTTATAATAATATCAATGGAATTAGAATCTAAATGGTTGGAAAAATTAGAAAAAGAAGACCAAAAATATGCCGAATTCTATAAAGAACCAGTAAAACGAATAAAATTGTACTGTTTGTATATTGATGATAGTAATAATTTAAAATTCGGTCATAGACAAATTTATAAAACAGCAAATAATAAAATAACAAAAGACGAATTAATGTATATTATCAAAAAGAATGTTGAATATCAGAATATAAAATACAAACCTTTTTCTATTATCAAATATAATTTTACTTTAAATCCAGAGAATATAAAAAACTATTTAGATAACACAAAAGATTATGTTGATAATTTTATAACATCGGAAAAAATAGAAACTATAAATTTCGATGAAACCATAAAATTATTTAACGATTTGAATAGTCTTTATATACTGTATTATGAACCTCATAAATTAGAAAATGTATCAAAAACTAAAAAAATAACAATAAAAACTAAAAAATTGAAAACAAGAAAGAAAAAAATATAGTAAACAACTTAAAGCCGATTATATATACTACACTACACTACACATGTCTGCTATCGTATCCGCACTCGACAACTTTACACAGAAGAATTTTGGTGAGAATGGTCATGTACAATATGGTTGGTCAAATAATGTACAAGAATTGTTTACTCAATTCTATTTTCAATTAGTTCGAACAAAAAATTTCAGCGATTTGGTTGACAAACTTCAGAGGATACTTCATACGATGAAAGGAAAAGAATCATCAGTTGAATTTGCCAATCTTTTCAAGCTAATTGCTCATACACGCGATATTGTCGGAGGAAAAGGTGAACGTGATTTGACATTTATGCAATTGATTGTGTGGAATAAATGTGGTTATGTTGATGAATCTTTTCATGCATTCTCAAAGATTCTTGATATGGGTGATGAGCATCCTTATGGGTCATGGGCAGATGTACAACATCTTTATAAATACTGTAAGAAATATAATATTCTACATGAAAAAGCTCCTATTAGTTTGATTGATTTTGCTTGCAAATCTATGGTTACACAGCTTATTCTTGATTGGGAAAAATACATGAATTGGGAGAAGAATGGAAAGACAGGAAATTGTTCTGTCTCGCTGGTAGGCCGATGGTTTCCTCGTGAAAAATCCAGTTGCAAGGTAATTTTCAAGAGAGCCGCTAATATGTGGGGTACAAATGAATGTAAAATAGGAAGTGATGAAGCACCATTTTATCACAGTTTGGCCCCATGGACATGGCTTGCAACAGCAGATACATCTGAGAGGACGAGAAAGGCAAAACTCAAGGTATTTATTCATGTTACAAAAATGATTACTACATTGAATCGTCACCTTGACACACCTCAAGTAAAGTTTTGTAGTAAGGAGTGGAGAAATCTAAATTTTAATAATATTACAACACAAACTCTTAGAAAAAATAAGTTGGCTATTCGCAACCAAATTAAAAAAGGTGGAAAGGTTGTTGAACGTGAACACAAAAGTTTTGAGACTAAGGCAGATAGGGTTGAATGTGCTAAGAATTATGAGAATCATATTGCCGCCGCTAAATCTGGAGATACAACTAAGAAAATTCACGGTAAGAGATGTAACACTTATGAGCTTGTTCGAGATGCTGTTAAAGGAGATGATAATGAAACTACTAATCTTCAGTGGGAATCTAACTCAACCAATAATGGAGCACTAGGAGATATGATTGCTATGGTTGATACATCAGGTTCAATGGAAGTTGATGAGTGTACACCACTTTACAATGCTATTGGAATGGGTATTAGAATTTCTGAGAAAACTACACCAGCATTTCGCAATCGTGTTATGACATTTAATTCTCAGCCCAGATGGATTACCTTGAATGAAAATTCAACATTTTGTGATAAAGTTCGTGTTCTTAAAGGTGATAATACATGGGGAATGGATACAAATTTCTACGCGGCACTTGATATGATTTTGCAAACGTGTAGTCAAAATAAAATTCCTGCAAGTGAAGTAAAAAAGATGGTTCTTGTTGTTCTTTCAGATATGCAAATCAACCAGGCATGGTATGGTCAGCAAGGTAATGCTAATACTATGTATACAGAAATTGAGAAAATGTATCATAAGTGTGGTCTTGAGGCAGTAGGTGAACCATACACACCTCCACATATTGTGTTCTTTAATCTTAGAAAAACTAATGGATTTCCAGTTCTTTCAACTCAGAAAAATACTACTATGATGTCAGGTTATTCAGCAAATCTACTTAACGCATTTTGTGATAAGGGTATCGATGCACTTAGTGAATTTTCACCTTACAAAATGGTACATGAGATTCTTAATAATGAACGCTACAATAGTATGAATCCTTCTACTGTTAGTCGTGAAGTTTAAAATAGATAATCTTACTATCATATAAAATATTTTTAATTATATTAAAAACATAATTAAAAATATTTCTTTTTACTTATCTATACAATGAATAACGACATATCAAATAATGATACTTCAAGTTCAGAAGAACCCGTTTTAGAGAATGATTTTTCTACTGATGCCATTCCCCCAGATGCACGTGCCGCCTACAGCAGCGCATTATATAATATTTTAAATATACTTCAAACTCCAAATACTTACGATACTAATTATATGAATTCTACAAATGTATACAGACCATTGCCCAATTTTTCAGGAAATTACGATATAAGAAACATTTTACAACAAACTCTTCAACAAAAAAATCGTTATAAAAGAGTCATTTCTGAACGAGGTTTATCTCAATTAAAAAAAGTTCCGTATAAAACAGATATGAAAAATGATTCATGTCCTATTATAAGAGAAAAATTTAATGTAGATGATGAAGTAACTATTCTACCATGTGAACATGTTTTTAATACTGAATGTATTGAAGAATGGTTGAAAAATGAACAATCAAATTGTCCTGTTTGTAGATTTGAATTAGATTCAAAAGAAGTAAAAATTAAAGATTCCGATGAAGAAAATGATAATTCAACTGATACAGGTGTTCAAACAGAAGATGAAGAAGAACTATTATCAGAATCAACCACATTTGATTTATCACAAAATACTATTTTACAATCAGATACAGATGTTTTGGATATTGTTGAATCAATATTACAAATGAGAAGAAGACAACGTAGAAGAATGATGCCAACAGAAAATTTATTCAGTAATGCACATTTTTCTAATATAACATCTTATGAAGCTGATAGGGCTTATCAACAAGCCCTATATGATAGTATACATATTGGTCCAGCTGGGCCAATGACCGATGATATAGATAGTGATAATGGAGTAAGTACAGACATAGACAGTGATGATAGTATGGATAAAGTAGATTAAATATCATCCCAATCAAAATCATCTGGAAGACCACCAATATCTCGGTCATCACCGCGCTTTTCAACTTCACTTACTTTTGACATAGTAGCTTTAATCTTTACGTTTTGTATGAAATCATTTTTAGTGGCATTTTTATCAAATACAAATGCGTCATCATCTACTTCATCTTCATTTCCACCAGCCGCTTTCAAACAAATAGGAAGTTCTCCGGATTTTTGCAATGCGTCTGCTTCACTACTAGTATACACTTCTAACAAATCTGCCTTTTCTAGTTTTTTATTATTTGTAACTTCCCATGACCTTACGCCTGCTAATACAAGTGTATCCGCTGCTATTTGATTACCTCGTCTTCGCCTGCGAAACTTCGCCCTAATAACCAAATTTCGTTTAACACCATCACTACACATAATATGAGCAAATTGCCCTCCATTTAACTTAATAACACGAGCATAAATTTCATCTTCCTCTTTCTTCTTTCGTAATTTATTATTAAAATTTGGACCGGAAACATGTTTCCTGGCCATGCGTTTGTGTCCGCTTCCTCCTTTTTTGTTCTTAACCATGTTGATATAATAGTTGTATATAAAAAATATTTTTTAATTCAATTTTTGTAATCAACAATTGGAGAGATGTTCTTAGAATCAATCACATTTACAAATTCAAAATTAGAATTTATCCAATCAACAATAGAGTATTCAGGAATTTCACATATACTTTTATCATGACATTCTTTTGTTTGTTCATCTGGTTCCAAACCATACTTATCATAAAATTTTTCTAATTTATCATCATCCGAAAATACTATATTTAATTGTTTTAAATCATAATCCCCATTAAACTCCAACATCCTCGTTTTCCATATTGTATTTTTACATGCAAAATATTCCCAATGATACCAGTATATTTCATCAATAGTTAATAATTTTTTATTATGAACAATAGCATTATTTCTATTTAAGTCAAAACATCCAATATTTTTTGAAATGCTATATCGTTTTAAACTTCGTAACACATCAAATTTTTTCCCTTTTTCAAAATCATATGCAAAATTATTTACAATTTTGTTTTCAGAATCCGTTAACTTATGCAAAATATATCTAGTATTTATCGGTATTTCAAGATTAAAATGGGAAAGAATATAGTAAATCATAAAATTAAATTTCAATGACTCTGGATAAGGATATTCGGTAAAGTTTGATTTTTCTCGCTCATTACAATACTTTTTTACAGATTCCCAGTCATTAGTTTTGTCAATATATTATCGTTTATTTGCAATGTTTCGTTTCTTTATAGCTTTTAATAGTTTTTCTGTATTTGTTTTTTTATTAAGATATATTGCAATTGGTTTAGAATAACTTCTAATTCTAAATAAGAATACGTGACAAGAAGCTAGTGATTTAAATAAATTTTTAACTATACAACAAATATTAAATAATGATTTATCATTTTGCCAATAATGGCTAATTTTCTTATATATTTTGGGATTTGTAATAGCATAAAAGTCAAAATATATTTTCCAAACTAACAACCATGCCTCTTCATCAGATGTACTAGTGTAAAATTCACTAATCCAAAATAAAGCTTCGTTTATATCTCTCTGTTCTATCAAACAATCAAGCAATGATAAAGCAACTTCATCTGTAAAATATAAATATCTTGTTAATGTTAGTTCGTCATTCATTTTTATCATATTTAGAAGAATAATTATATATATCAATTTTATTATCTATTAGTAATATATAATGGGAAGTGCATGGTTAGACCACGTAAAGGCTGAGATGAAAGCTCACCCTGGACTTAAACTTAAGGAAGTTCTTAAAATAGCAAAGAAAAGTTACAAAAAAAGTGATAAGAAGGTTGCTGAGAAAAAATCTACTCACAAGGCTCGTAAGCCACGCAAATCACGCAAAAGCAAAAAGAGCAAAAAGAGCAAAAGCAAGGGCAAAAAGGGAAAGAAGAAGCGCGTAACTGCTAAACGAGGCAAGAAAAAGCGCAGTCGCTCTTCATGCCGTAACAAAAAGGGACGTTACGCAAAATGCTAAGAATATTATTAATTAATTATTAAATATTATATAATTAATTAAACTCTATCACGTCTTGCTCTTTTATTTGTTAATCTATTTGTTAACTCTTTCATAGCAATTTCATCTTTTAAAGCTAAGTCATAATGCAACGGATTACTTTTCATTAATGATTTATAATTTATAAGAGAATTTAATGCATTTGGGTCAGTTTCTAACCATTTTCTTAATTTAATTTTTGTTAAATGCGGTGTTAATCTCGTTTCGGCAAAAGGAGAAATGTTTGTAGTAAGTAATTGAATTAAAAATGATAAATATTTATTATCAATAATAGGATTATCACCAAACTGAAATATTAACTGTTTCAAATAAAAAATAGACAATGCAAAATTATCCCATGTTTTCCAGGTTTGCAGTAGTTTTTCTACAATTTTATAGTGTCCCGAAATTGTTGAAGATTCAGAATCCATCAAATTTTTAAAATTCAATAGTAAAGCGTTTTCATATCTCTCTGCAAATTTTTCTGTAAAATTATTTTTTAAAACAGGATTATTTTTTACTATATTTTTTGCTATATCTCGTAACTGGTCAATATTTGGATATCTATTTACATGTAACAAATAATTCAATAAATGTATTTCAGGACTCCATATATAGTAATCTGGAGCATAAATATAAAAATACTTATGTAAAAATGGCATTGATTTATCGTTTATTTTTTTGTATTTATCGTCCATTAAAAATGATAAACCAAAATCTATAATTACTGGTCTAGTTAGTTTAAGTGAAAACAATATATTTCCAGATTTGATATCAAAATGTACTATATTTTTTCCTGTTAATAATTCTAAGGCTGAAAGCAAATGCATATAACCTTGAAAATTACTCTGAAATCTCTGTGAATCATTTATATCTTGTGAGGCCAAATATTTTCCTAATGGCTCACCTTTAATATATTGCATTTTTAATATAGAAAATTCATCATTTGGAAAACGTTTAAATGCTTCACATTTATCAGTTTCATCTATTTTTAGTTGTGAAACATTTATGCTAGAACAATCTCTTGAAACTGTAACAAAAAAACTTGTATGTAGTTTTATTTCTCTTACCAAAATACCTATTTCCACCTCATTTTCTACTTCAGGTCCTTTTTTCACTATTTTTGAAATATATGTTCTTTCTTCTTTTGCAATATTTCCTTTACAATCAATTGGAGGTCTAAAAATGCATCCAAATCCACCCTCACCTATCAATCCTTTTGGTGTAATATTTATTTCTTTATACGATGACATTATTAATAATATTGGAGAAAAAATTTAATATTTTATAACTATTATTATTATTTCATAATTTATTCATTTTTTTTCTTTTGATAGAATCTATTTTTATATGTCTTTTTGATTTTGAGATTGATATCTTCAATATTCAAATTTTGCTCCTTAAGGTCTTCCACAGACTTTTCAATCAATTCAGAATCCGAATGTTCCATGAAATTTTTATATGCGATTGCCGGTCTACTACTAATATTCTCATCAATATGAGAATCAATAGCATCAAGCAAATCCCTATCTAGAGATATATAGATTCGCCTCTTTTTTGGTTCATTTTTAATCTCGCTTTTATTCTTATGATAATATCTAACACTCTTATACATTTTCATAACTGAATCTCCCTTATATCCATTACTTTCAAGTAGTTGAATTTCCCTAGCTATAAATATTTCGTTTTCATCTAGCCACACATTCCAATGCTCTCGAAACGTTTCTATATTATCGAATTTATGTTTTTTTGTAAATGTCTCTAATTGAGATTGAAAATTCTCACTAAATTTATAACGATAAATTTGCTTTTCAGTGTTATTGTTATCTAGATAGGCGGCCATTTTTTCATTCAATAATTATTATTTCACTTCTTCAATTTTTATATTTTGATAGAATATAAATGCCAACGTATAAAATATCTACTGAAATATATCTAGATAAGCGCAATGAATGTTATAAAAAAATATTAACAATATCACCTGACCCAAATGATAATTCAATTAAATATATAATAAAAAAAATATCAAGAACAAAATTAAGTGAGTTTGAAGGTTTCTGTCCGTGTGATACAAAACCCGCTTGTTTTAATGCAATACTTAATCCTGATAATACGAGTGAATTTTTAAATGTAGAAAATGTTGAACAACTTATAGATGTTTTAATATTAAATGCATATACAGTTGACTATAATTTAAGCAAATTACTTTTAAAAACATCCACGCGAAATTCTAATTTAATATGTTATGTTAAAAAATAAAAATTGATTTAATAATTTCACTATAAAAATTATTAAACATGAGTGAACAAAAGAAGCGAGTAGTAAAAAGAAAGGGTAAACGTAAGTTTGTTATAAGGACCAAATCTACAACTAAGTTGAGTGACGTAGAAAAATATAAAAAATCTCTCGACGATGATAGCAGAAAAGCAATGGAAATAGCCGAAAGATTATTAGAAACAAGTTTTGATATAGAAAAAAGTATAGGATATAAAAAATGGTTGCAAGATAATAAGAAATAAATAACTTATCAATATATATTAATAATGTCTAATAATGAAATTGTACATTCAAAATCCGTTACAGAAGCAATTGGAAATTTTGCACTAGCAATACCACCCGCATTAATTAAAGCTTTAGCAACAAAAATACTTAATTTTTCTAATTCATATTTTCATGCGCTTTTGAGTAATGTTATGAAGTTTAATGTCAATGCAAAAGATTTTGAACATGAGGTTGATAAAAGCAAAAAATACTCTAAAATTCTTATACTTATTATTACTGAATCTTTAAAGGACCCTGCTGTACAACGACTTTTTTCTGAAATGCTTGAACAATTTAAGGTTGTATTAAATAAATTTCAAGAAGTTTTGGAAAAAGCACTACCACAATATGAACAACTTCTTTTAGAAGAAGGAAATAAAATAGAAAAGGCCGCTTATAAAGTATCAAGACAAACAGTTCAATCTGGAATAGATGGAGCTCTTGATGCTGCCAGTGCTATACCACCACCAATAGGTACTATTATTTTAGCAGCCAGAGAAGCTGGTGATATTATTACACCAATACAACAACTTACACAGAAATCATTGGCAGTATTTCTAAGTTCTGCTAATGCATTTCTAGATTTATATCAATCGGTTGAAGGCGAAACATTCGATGGTTTACAAGCTGCTATTAAAACAGCACAAACAGGTATTAATATTACAAAAACATTAACTGATAAAATAGATGCCGCTACAATGCTAATTGAAGGAATTCAAGAAGGTGGTGGTTATGTTGATTCAAGTGAAGTTCCATGGCCTGATTTTACACCACCACCAGCAGAATCTTACAAAAATGCTTTAAAGCCAAATGGTGGTGTTACAATGTCACCTCAAATAAAAAAAGCTTTAAATAAAGTTCGTGGATTGGCAAAACAAGCTCAAGCTGCAAAACAACAGTTTAATAATACTAAAAAAACTGTTGATTCTGTTCGTAATATAGCGAAAAATCCAAAAAATTTTATTAAAAAAGCAAAAAATAATGTTAAACAGCAAGTCAAAAAAGAAGTTCAGAAAACTAAAAATGACATAAAAAAGAGCACTAAAAATATTGCACTAAAAGGTGGTCGCAAATCCCGACGTAAATACAAAAGAAAATCAAAAAGAAATACAAAAAAAAATCGTAATTAATCGTCTTTATTTTTACTGCTCCATAATCCTTTAAATGAAGCAAATGATAGATTTTTTTTCTCTTTTTCTGCCACAAATTTTTGAGAAAACCATACCTTACACTCAGCAAACTTACCCAATCTTTTGAATTTATTTGCATTATCTACTAATAGTAGTTTATTCAAATTTATTTTATCTCCTTCCATATAGTTTTCATTCTCTTCCTTAGCCTTTTCTCCTTTTGTTTTTACAAACAAACTATCATTAGGTTTTTCTTCCTCTATTTCTTCACCCCGTTCACGTGCTTCTTTCTCCTTAAAATATTTATCACGCGCAATATCAAACTTTTCTTGTTGCAATTTAACTCTATCTACGTAAATACTTTTACATTTAAACATTTTTACATATTTTCTTGCAACAACATCTAACTCTTTATACAAAAGACTACCATCATCACACCAATACTCAAATACTTCATCATCACTATTGTAACGCATCAAAACATTCCCTTTTGGTGTATGTTCATAAACAATATTTTTAATATCCGTTTTTACATCAGTTTCTTCATCCGTATCAACATCATCTAATATCCATCTTTTCAAATATGGCACAGGTGGAATATCTTCTCGCATATTTGCCAATTTTCTAACCCATGGTTCATAAATGAATTTTGCGACTAACCACGTTGGAAAACACAAGGCTAGTGGAATTAAACTTGCCAGAATGAAAAAAATTTGTCCAGCATTCAACTTGCTTGTTTCGTATTCATCAATACAATTATACATATATATTTATAAAGTCAGCCGTTTTTAAATATATTTTTTATCTATATTCAGAGAGATGATAATCTAAGAGTCATTAGTTCCTTGATTTCTTCTTGCAAGTCTGGCACCTTTATTCTCTGATATGAATTATTTTTGTTATTTGGATGTAGACAAACTAAGTACATTTCATCGACTATTTTTCCGTAATTTTTCTCTAACAAATATTTGTATGTATTCAACTGTAATGAGTAATGCCAATAATTACAATTTGGAAGATGTTCAATGCATTTTGTTGTTGCATTCTCGAAGTTGTTTGTTTTTTTTATTTCTTTACATCTTTTCCAATCATACACTGACAAATGTCCATTGGGTTTTTCGAATATCATATCTATAGACCCTGCTAACCGCAAATCTTTATCCCAAACCATCCACTCTGTGCGATACGGTTCGAGTTTTGAACCATGGTCTCTTTCAAAAGCTAGAAAATAATCAAATTCTACGCAATCTTCTGGTATCTCTACTTCCATATCATTATAGTAACACTCAATATCGTAATGCATTTGTGTTCCAGCAGCTGACGCTTTTTTACCATTTTCACGCCATTTTTTCTTTATTTCAAAAGGCTTCATTCCATAATATTCGCTCCGAGGCCATTTTTTTGATTTCATCATGTTTTTAATAACTTTATCCGCATCAAAATGCGGAAAATGCGAGTGATTCCATGTTGTTACACTTGTATAATTGCTCTCACCATCAATAGTGTAGATGTGGGGTCCTTCATCAAACACTATATGACTGTCTCTTGAATGAGGATTCGTTTCTTGAAGATAAGTTGGCGGGTTCATATTATTATAATTTAATAATATGAAATACTTTTTAATCAATTTTCTACAATAAAACTTCTATTAAAGGATTTTCATAATCTACATTTTGCATATTTTCAAATATTTTATCTATGTTTTTGCAATTAATTCGCATACATCTCTCTATTTTTGTAATTTTATTCCTCAAAATTTGCATTTCAACTTCTATTTTCAATAACCTTTCTCTCATTTCACTTACTTCATTTTTCTTTCTATCTCCTCCACATGAAAACATATTTAAATTTATTTGTAAATATACATTTATATACTAAAAATAAATATATATTTATACAGATTTATAAACCTTTAATTTATTTTAAATCCAGAGAAAGTCACATAACTTACTGTAAACTTCTCACCATTATCGGAACCTGCTATACCTACCCCTACTCTTTCGTTAGCAGATAAATTAAATATTCCAGAAAAAGCATAATTAGGTTGGACACCAGTTCCAAATGCGGCAGGGGAAGTTACAGCTTTTGGTGTATTATCATTAACCGTATAACTACCGCCGTCTGAACCAGCGTCGCTTCGTTTTTCAAGAAAAAATATCACTCCACCGGTCGATGTCCCTGAGTCTTTTTGCATACACAAACTTGCTGAAAAATAGTAAACACCAGCTACAGGCGCGATAAATTGACCACTACTTGTGTTGAAATGTGAACCCCCATTATAAAGGACTTTGTCGATTTTGACTGGATGGTAATCATTATTACCAGGAATAGATTGACCACTAAAACCACTAGTAGCAGATACGGCGACCTGGTTGGTGCCGGCAGTAGCAGCACTGTCCATCCATTGAGGGGGTGCACTAGGACCACGTGATGTTAACACTTGTCCTGAGGTACCCGTACTTGAATTTATCTTAAAGGCACCACTAGACTCTATTGTTAATCTGGGTGCATTATTTGTACCTAAAATAAGACTTCCATTTGAGGTTTGATTATATATAAGTGAATCATTCGGTGTATCTATACTGTCAAGACCTATTAGTAGTGGATAGGCATTATACGATGTTGAGGCATCTCCAAAACTTACAGAAGAACTCAAAAATCCTATTTTATTTTTGGTGTGGTCTGTTCGATGTCTTAAAAGCATGGTCTTATCGTGGCTTTCACTTTCAATATTTACTTTACTATTTGTTTGTACAGTTCCTGTTGCACCAAATGTTAGAAATAAATCCTTAACACCTGTGGCACCCAAAACTATTTGGCCAGTTGCTGAGGCTTGAGCATTGGCACCAATACATATAGTATTACTGAGATTATTTGAAGAAGGACCTGCCTCATATCCAATCGCTACATTATTAGTACCTATAGTGTTAGCCTGAAGTGCGTCATATCCAATCGCTACATTATAAAGACCTGTAGTGTTTTGGTTAAGTGCTTGGTACTCAGTCGCT
>JAAHTH010001674.1_pt1 | contig 18538 bp, 8 predicted proteins | sample 6116091 | NCBI WGS metagenome assembly JAAHTH01 (sample SAMN13939990, study PRJNA603662) | sponge metagenome | isolation source: marine sponge | host: Mycale hentscheli | place: New Zealand | collected 2006 | reverse complement strand
TTGAAAACTCTGAAGATATGGCTCTTAACTTAGGATTTAACGGTTTCCGTAGAGGATCTTACGATTTCTACAAAACTGACTGGAAATACTTAAACGATTCTACAACTCGTGGGGTTATTGATGATATTGAAGGTGTATTAGTTCCTGCCGGAGTTTCAACTGTATACGATCAGCAATTAGGATCTAACATTCAAAGACCATTCTTACACGTACGCTACAGAGCTTCTGAAGCTGACGATCGTAGAATGAAATCTTGGATCACAGGATCTGTTGGTGGAAACTATACTAGCGACGAAGATGCAATGAATGTACACTTCTTATCAGAGCGTGCACTTTGTGTTCAAGGGGCTAACAACTTTGTATTGTTTAAATCAGTATAAGTTTTATACAAGTAAGGCTTACCCTCGATGAATCTTCGAGGGTAGTTCTTACCTTTATTAATTATTTAATTTTATTATATCATGGCTAAAAAAGCTACAGCAACAAAAACTGAGGTTGCGCCTCAGCCCGTAGTTACTAAAAAAGCAACTGCACCAAAACCACAAAAACCAGAATGGGAATATAAGGATAGGTTATATACTTTAAGAAAAAATAAAAGACCACTAACCTATGTAATACCTTCAAAACATTCTGCTAAAAATAAGCTTCTGTGGTTTGATCAACAAAAAGGATACCAAAGAGCATTGCGATACGTTACTAACCAGCCTACGCCTTTTATAGACGAGCAAGCGGGTGTAGTTACACTTGGTAGAATTGTCTTTAAAAACGGAGCCTTAAGGGTGCCGAAGGAAGACGTTGGTCTTCAGAAATTACTATCTTTGTACCATCCATTAAGGGATCAATTGTATGAGGAATATAATCCAGTCCAAATTTCAGTTAATGAAACAGAGCAAATAGAACTTGAAATTGAAGCATTGCTTATTGCAAAGCAAATGAATATCGACGAAGGCGAAGCTGTGCTAAGAGTTGAATTTGGAAATAAAGTAGACGAGCTTAGTAGCTCTGAATTAAAAAGAGATCTTTTAATATTTGCTAAAAAGAAACCAGGCTTATTTATAGAGCTTGCTAATGATGATAACGTAGAGTTACGTAATATTGGTATTAAAGCAACGCAAGCTGGTATTATTAATTTATCTAGAGATCAAAGAACATTTACATATGGTGAAAATCAAAGAAAACTTATGACAGTGCCTTTTGATGAACACCCTTACTCAGCATTAGCCGCTTGGTTTAAGACTGATGAAGGTATGGAAGTGTTAAATCATGTAACAAAAAAATTATAAGTTACCATTATAGTAGTTAGGCTGCCTTAGTGGTAGCCTAATTATTATAAATATAAAAAACAAATGGCAGTAAGTATAGATACAGTTTATCAAAAAGTATTAGCAATACTTAATAAAGAACAGCGTGGTTATGTTACCGCTCAAGAATTTAATTTGTTTGCTAATAGAGCACAGTTAGATTTATTTGAACAATACTTTTATGATATTAACCAGTTTGGAAGAATGCACGGTAATGACACGGAGTATTCGGACATGCTTAACATATTAAATGAAAAAATTAATATATTTGAAACAACTGCTGGCCTAACATATAGTACAGATCATTTTGATTTACCTACTGATATATATAGATTAGGAACAATAATATACTCCAATACAACTACAGACAATTTTGGAGTACAAACAACGGAGCAAATAGAAGCCGAAAGGATCAATAAAAATGAACTTCTATACATAAACTCATCACCACTTACAAAACCAACTAATACACGTCCCATATTCACATCTGACACCACGGGGGTTAATGTTTATGGAGCATCGGAGTTAATTACCAGTGTTTCGTGTAATTATATTAAAAAGCCCACTACACCAAACTGGGCATACCAAATAGTTTTTGGAGAGCCTTTATATGATGCGGCAAATTCAGTTGACTTTGAATTACACCCATCCGACGAAACAGAGCTTGTTACAAAAATATTAGAATCAGCCGGATTGTTGATTAAAGATATTAGCTTCTACCAAGTTGGCGATAAAGAAGAAATGGAAACTGTACAACAAGAAAAACAATAATAGATGGGATTAATTAATTTAACTAACGAGCAATATTACGAAGGCCCAGATGGTATTTGGAATAGCTTAGACGAAAATTACGGAGACTATCAATTTGTTTCTCTTAAAGATATTGTAAATAATTTTATAGTTGCCTACGTGGGCGAAGATAAAATTATAAGTAAAATAAAAAGAACAGACGTAGCTTTTCACGCGCAGCGAGCTATCCAAGAATTAAACTTTGATACTTTACCTTCATTTAAAGCTCAGGAAATAGAAGTAGGACCTCAGCTTTATATGGTATTGCCTCAAGATTATGTTAACTATGTAAAAGTTACATGGGTGGATAATTCCGGAATTGAAAGAATTATATACCCCGCAGCAAAAACTAGCGATCCATTAGCGATACTTCAAGATGACAATTTTGAATATACTTTTGACAATAATGGTGAAATACTTTACGCCCAAGAGTCAGAAACATGGAAAAAGTTTAGCGTAGAAAGTTCTAGCACAGAAGACGCAGACGCTACAGCTGCAGCTTCAGATAGAATAAGAACTCAAAATTTAGGAAGAAGATACGGTATTGATCCGCAATATGCGCAATCTAATGGCGTATTTTTTATAGATCAGGTGAGAGGGTTAATTAGGTTTAGCTCTAACATTGTAAATAAAATTGTTACCTTAAAATACATTAGCGATGGCTTAGGTACAGACGACGAAATGCAGGTGCATAAATTTGCAGAAGAAGCAATGTACAAATATATTGCTCACGCTATTTTAGCAACTAGAGCAAATACACCTGAATATATGATAGCGCGCTTTAAAAGAGAAGCCGCTACGGCAAAGCGTAATGCCAAATTAAGACTTTCAAATATAAAATTAGAAGAGCTAACGCAAGTAATGCGCGGCAAGTCTAAGCAAATAAAACACTAATATATGCCAGAATTTATTCACAGCTTCCAGCGTGGAAAAATGAACAAAGACCTTGATGAAAGGCTTGTTCCAAATGGAGAATATCGAGATGCTTTAAATTTAGATTTAGCAAATTCAGATGGGTCTAACATAGGCACATTACAAAGTGTTAAGGGTAATACTGAGGTTAAAAAATTTACACCTAAAACGGGGTTTATTGATGAATTAGATAATCCTGTTTGTGTAGGGTCTATAGTAGATGATATAAATGAACGAATATACTGGTTTATTGCTTCTGATAATATTAGCGCTATTGCTGAATACGATCAAGTTGAAGATTTGGTAAAACCTGTACTTGTAGACACGCAAAGTGTATTAAACTTTACAAGAGATTATTTAATAACTGGTATAAATATATTAGATAAGTTTTTATTTTGGACAGATGACCAAAGCGAGCCTAAAAAAATAAATATACAAAAGTTTAAAACAGGTTCAATAAACTTTATTACCCACACTAAAATACCAACTTGGGTTCCTACAGCTCAAACTCCAGAGCAAGAGTATTCAAACATTAACCTATCAAGTCAACCTGATTTTACCGAAGAGGATATTACAGTAATTAAAAAATCTCCACTAACAGCGCCGTCAATAAATTCAGCTGCATCAAAGTTTGGTAATAATGCAGATGGAACCCCTATAGATGGGACGGGCATTGCCCCGGTTACAACAATAGCTTTATCTCCAGCAGGTACGGGAACAGAAAATTTTACATATGTTCCGGACGTAACAAATAATCCGGCAGATTATGAAAGCTTGCCAACATATGGTGAATTTTTAGAAAATATAACAGGGGACCCTGATTATTATGAAGATAGTAATTTGCCTACGAACTGGAACGGGCGAGTTTCATTTTCTGTTACACCTATATATGGTATAGATCCAGATACAGGTAATCCAGTTTGGAAAACAGGAGACCTAATAGCTTTAACAGGTACGTTTGAGGATGACTTTAACCAATCTTATAGTTATGGTGTTACAGTTAAAATAACTAATGTTAATAATAATAATATCATAGGCGAAATACAGGCAATATCTTCTAATATTATAAAAGCTGAAGATGACGCGGGTAACATTATTCCAATAATTTGGGAGGTAGTTTTAGTAGAAGATAAGCCTATGTTTGAATATGTTTTTCCTAGATTTGCTTATAGATGGAAGTACATAGATAACGAGTACTCTGCTTTTTCGCCATTTTCGGAGGTGGCATTTATAGGAAATGAGTTTGAATACGTGTCCTCTGACGGGTACAACATTGGTATGACCAACAACATAAGAAAACTTATTATTGAGGATTTAGAATGGGGTACTGAAGAAGTTGCTGAAATAGAAATTTTATATAAAGAGTCTAACAATACTGCAGTTTATTCTGTTGATACAATAAAGAAAAAAGACTTTAGCCCATATTCTACAGCAACCGCTTTACCTACATTTTTCCAAATTAATACGGAAATTATAGGGGCTTTAATAGAAGCTAATCAGCTTTTAAGACCTTGGGATAATGTTCCGCGCAAGGCTAAATCACAAGAAATAGTAGCCAACAGATTAATATATGGAAATTATTTGCAAAATTATAGTGTTGATAAAGTTAATTTAGAAACTAATTTTCTGCCATATCCTCATAAATCTGATATATTTTTAAATGATGAGAACAACCCGTTCATAAGAATGCCGGAGGGTTCCTTAAAAACAATAAGGACTTATCAAGCGGGAATAGTTTTTAAAGATGAGTACGGTAGAGAAACACCAGTAATAACAAATGAAGGAGCTTCTGTGCAGATACCTATAAAAAACTCTGACACTGTAAACAAGTTAGAGGTTGTACCCTTTGGCACTCCTCCGAATTGGGCTACACACTATAAAATTTTTGTAAAAGAAACAGCTAACGAGTACTACAATTTAGCATTAGATAGATTTTATTTTGCAGAGGATGGCAATGTGTGGCTTTCATTTCCATCTTCAGAAAGGAACAAGTTAGACGAGGAATCATATCTTATTTTGAAAAAGCAACATGACAACGACGTTGCTGTTGAGGAGTTGTATCGATACAAAATATTGTCAATACAAAATTCAGCCCCCGATTTCATAGCCACATTTGAAAAAACTTTTTCTACACAAGACGTAACTGTAACTCAAGCCGTAGGAGAGGGTTACAAAACGATAAAATTCACGGGCCCTCAAACAAATAATACATTTGTTGACGGTTTTAGGTCTGGTAACTTTTTAAAAATACAAATTGCCGGAAATAAAACTGAATCTTACGAAATATCCGGGGGTGGTTTTACGGGAACAGGCAGCAATTTTGATGTAGACTTACTAACTCCAATAGGTTTAGATGGTTCATTTTTAGATAACGAAACTCCCAACTTTAGCGCTAGGATTGTTTTAATTGAAAAAATTATTGAAAGAAAACCAGAGTTTGAAGGTAGATTTTTTGTTAAGATAAATAGAGATTTTGCTTTTGATCAAAATATTATTGCGTCATTTAAAGCTTTAGAGCCTAGATATGGAATAACTAACACGCAACAGATTAAACCTATACATACGATATCATCACCCGGTTCCGGGCCAAGAGAAATTGCTTGGGCGGACAATCCTGGCCTGTTGCAAAATAATTTCTCACAATGGAATTATCGCGGCAGCTCAGCAAATGGATCAAAGTTAGCTGCAGATGGTACTGAATTTGGCGATACCCAAATAGGGTCAGGACCACTGAGCATGAGAACCCACGGTAGACCACCTACTATTGGCAATAATTTTTTCGGATATTCAGAAGCTACATTACAAGATGCAGATAGAGGGTGTCTTGGTCATTTAGACAATATGTTTACAAATGATTTTGCTACATTAGATATGACTCCTGGAGCATTAATAAGATTTAAGAATGCTGCAGGAGATGTTTCTGAAGAACCTTATAGAATATTAGGGGTGCGTAGGCACGCCCAATGGAGGGGTGTTGGTCGCCAAGGCGGCGGAAGCGGTTGTTCTGGGCAACGTAGTATAGGTTCCAACACGAGAAGAGTAGCGGTATTTAAATTAGATAGAGAAATTGACGACTCTTGGATTTCAAGCTGTAATGAAATACAAGTGGTAGAAGAACTGCTAGACGATAATAATAAAATATTAACATCTAGTAATCCCGCTATATTTGAAACAGAACCCAAAGAGGCTGTTGATCTAGATATATATAATGAGGCTTCAGACGCATTGCCTGTGGCTGGGTATGGCGGATCTATTGTTTTAAACGACTATTATAATTGCTATTCTTACGGCAACGGTGTTGAGTCTAACAGAATTAGAGATGATTACAATGCCCCCACTATTGATAAGGGACCAAAAGTTTCAGCTCCTTTAGATGAGCCATATGCTGAAGAAAGAAGAGGAAACGGAATGATATTTTCTCAAATATTTAATTCTACATCAGGTATTAACAGGCTTAACCAGTTCATACAAGCTTTGCCTATCACTAAAGATCTTAATCCTATATACGGAACAATACAAAAACTGCATGTAAGAGATACTGACGCTATTGTATTATGTGAAGATAAGTGTTTAAGAATACTAGCAAATAAAGATGCATTATACAATGCTGATGGCAATGTTAATTTAACAGGTAACAACGCTGTATTAGGGCAAGCTGTGCCTTATGCCGGCGAATTTGGTATATCTAAAAATCCAGAGTCTTTTGCACAATATGGCTTTAGAGTTTATTTTTCAGATAAAAATAGAGGCGCCGTAATAAGATTATCGGCTGATGGCATAACAAATATTGCAGATAAAAGTATGTCTGACTTTTTTGCAGATAATTTAAAAACATCAGTTAAAATAATAGGTAGCTACGATGACGATAAAAGCCTATACAATTTATCATTAGATAAGTTGGCTTTTGAGTGGCGTAATAAATTAAGTCCAGATCAAGATTATCAATTATCACCTGAATGTACAGACATTTCAATTAATCAGGTTTTACAAACAACTGTATCATTTAAAGAAAGTGTAGATGGATGGACCTCACGTAAATCGTTTATAACAGAAAGCGGCGCTTCTTTAAATAATATATACTACACTTTTAGCAGTGGTAGAATGTGGGAACACGGGGCTAATATTCTTTATAATAATTTTTATGGGCTGCAATATGACAGCGCGTTTAACTTATTAATTAATGAGCAGCCTCAATCCGTAAAAGGATATAGTACTGTAAATTATACAGGAACTAAAACTAGATTATTTGAATACTTATATAACGGAAAATGGTATTCTATAGACGAAATTGTTGCTAATCAATATATTCCAACCGCTGTTCAACAAAAACAATCTGGGTGGTATGTAAACTATATTAAAACAGATCTTGAAGGTGGTGAAGTTAAGGAGTTTAAGAAAAAAGAAGGTAAGTTTTTTAACTATATAAAAGGATTAGAGGTATTTAATGATTGTGATATTATAGGCGACCCCATAGGTATTCCAGACGATGTTGATCCAGACCCTCAGGATTATTTGCTTACTATAACTATTGATCCAGATTGTAGTCCTGCAGAAAGCACACCTTCTGACCCGGATAGAATGCTCGGAGGTACTACTGGATTTTTTGCAAGCAACACCAGCTCTGTAGATCCAATTAACTTTGGATTAGTAAATGGATCAGATCCTACAAATGACGAACTAATATGTGCGATAAGACAATATATGATTGACTTTATTTCAGATCCAACTGCACCTAACCCAGGTTGGTTTAGTTTTAATTATTATTGGTATGGACCTGATAATTTTGCGGTAGGAACTCAATTGTATAGATATAATGGCGATGAATATGAAGTACTTTCTGGTTCCGCGGGTCTTAGAAACGCGATATTTAGACTTTGGAACGGAGGGTTGGCTTCTTATAGCGCGGGCTCTAATTGGAGTGATATCACAACAGTTCCAGACGAATACTATTTGGTAAGAATTGCTACAGATGGAACAGTAGCTTCAATGGTACAATTAAATACACTAACGCACCCTAACTGCGCATAAAATAAAATAATATGCCTATAACATTAAATAATTATACATTTTCTAACGTAGTGTTTGAAATACAAGAAAACACTAATGTTTCGTTACAACACGCCACCGGAGTTGTAACAATATCGCCTATTGATGGTTATTCTGTTACAGCAAGTGATTTTTCATTAGATCCTTCTTTTTCAGATCCTAATGTAACGTCAGTTGTGTTTACTCAGTCAGGCAACGACGTTTTATGTACTGTAACATTTGATACATCTTTTGTTATGCCTAGCGCAAATGTAAGTATTGATTTATGCATAGTGGGGCAAGGCGTTGCAACAGAAAGAAGTATAAGCGGATTTGTCACAGCTACAGTGCATGAAAATTTAGACGCTGGCGGTGGAGATGAAACCTTAACTCCTTATTCTAATACAGGCACTATTGCTTCTACGGAAACATTATTTACAAGAACATACACAGCTGATACAGGCTATTATTTTACAAATCAACCTATAGTTAGTATTGTAACAGGAAACCAAGCAAATTATAATATTGTACAAACACCTACATATGATGCCAATAATAATGTCACTAGTTATTTGGTAACTGTAAATTATCAATATCCCGCAAGTGATGTTTCTGGTGATTTTATAAAAATAGATGTTCCCAAGTCTTTGGTCGGTGTTATATATTCACCTCAGCCTAGATTAACGGGATATGTGTTTAATACCTCTGCAATAAGCAATGCTGAGGAAGTAAGAACATTAACAGTCGCAGGCGAGCCGGGAACAACCTTTAGCGCTACATTGAATGATGGCACAACAACTACAACTATAATAAACAATGAAGATATAGGTAGCGACGGAAGATACAATCACGACATAACCTTTCCTGAATTAACAAAAGGTAGCCCGAATGTTACATATACAATAACTTTAAGTACATCAGAAATTGACGCAATTGAACAACCAAATCCAATTACAATTAAACAATTGAACGAGGTTAATATAGAAATTGATGTTACAAACCCTCCAACGCCAATATCAGGTTGGCCAGCGGTAGAGCCAAAAGTAACATATAAAGCTCTTTCTTCGTCACCATTTATTAATGATTTAACGAAATCTTCGGGAGTATGGCTAATCGGAATAGACGAAGACATCTCGCCATTTAGCGGCACAGGTGCTTTTACAGTTGATAAACAAGTTGAATTAGCGGACTTTTCAGAAACTACAACAATTACGGCCGTAACGGATGGTGCTCAAACGGGTTCTACAACTTTAGTGTTAGAGGATACAACAGGTATTTTAGCGGGGGATAAATTTAATTATGTTCCATGGGATTCAGGTCACGACCCTTTAATTGCTCCTTTTACGTACGAAGTAGTTTCTGTAGATTCTGCAACAAGCTTAACAATAACACCAGGCATAACAATACCGGACGATACCCGAGTAATATTCACTAGGTCTAATGGTAATATAATTAACATACTTGAAAGCGATGTTACTTTAGTTAATTCTGCAACTGTTAATATTAAGTTTAACGCTGCGGTTGTTAATTACGGAGACGCTAATGAAACATTTAATTTAGATTTAAGCAATATAATTTCATACACACCATAATGGCAAATATAACGTTAACATTCACAAATCCATTGCCTGTAAATATTCAGGCGGGAGACATAGCTTGGTATTTAGATATATCAGAATCTGAAGAAGTTAAAATGGGCCCTATCTTATCAATTAACGGGTTAGAGGTTGTAGTTAATGCAGCCGCGGGAGTTAGCCCTCCTACAACGGCAGATTTTGTATTTTATGTAAAAGATCCGGCAGGATATTTAGGGCAACTAAAAGGGTATTATGCGGAAGCGCAATTTAGGAATAATTCAACAAAATATGCAGAGCTATTTGCAGTGGGCTCAGAGGTATTTGAGAGTAGTAAATAACATGTAATAATATAATAATAAAATAATAAGAATATGGCAGTAATGGCAGCACTAGGCGCTGTAAAAGGTTTGACAGGTATAGCATCGGGCATAATCGGCTCTGGCAAAAGAAAGCGTGAGCAAAGACAAGCTCAAGCAGAATTTAACCGGAGAATGGCTAACTATCAAAACCTTGACACCAGTAACCTATATAGTAATTTAGAAAACACATACGAAGACTTGACTGTTAATCAACAGCAGGCTGACTATACTCGTAGACAACAAGAAAGAGGGTTTGCTTCAACTATGCAAGGCTTGCAAGGTGCAGCGGGTGGATCTGGTATTGCGGCATTAGCTCAATCGCTAGCAGGGCAACAGTCACAAGCAGCTGAAAGAGCAGCTGTATCAATTGGAAGGCAAGAAAGTCAAAACCAAATGCTAGCAGCGGGTCAAGCGGCTACAAATCAAATGTCTGAAATTAGAGGAGAAGAGCAATCAAGAGGATTAAAAAGAGAACAAGCCGAAACATTACTAGGTATGTCCCAGCAGCGTTTAGGTGCTGCAAATCAAGCTAGACAGCAAGCTACGCAATCTATTTTAGGTGGAGTTGGCAACTTAGCTGGAGCAGGGGCCGGCATGATCGGTAAAATGGAAATGGCAAAAGGGGCAAATGCTAACCCAGCTTTACTTGGTCTTTTTACATAAAATATAAAAAATGGCAAACAGAAATTTAATAGCAGGAACACGCGCGGTATATGGCAATGCATTTACAGATGCAGCCGGCTCTATAGGTGCAGGAATGCAAGGTTATGGAGCAGGAATTAGCCCATCTACTCTAGCCAGCTTAGCGTCTATGAAAAACACCGACACGCAGGTCAAGGCTTATTTAGAGGGACTAAATACTGAGATGGATTTATTAGATCTTTCTTCAGCTGAACAAAACTCTGTAAAAGGATATTTATTTGGCCAAAAGCAAAGATTTGCTCAATTAGCTACAGAATTAGCTCAAACCGATGCGATGAGTAATAAATATCTACAGCTTAAAAACGAAATGGATGGTATTAAGCAGTCATTTTTAAATTTAAAAGGTCAAACAGATAAATTTAAAGAGCGCAAAATACAATACCTTGATGATTTAGAAAATGGTAGATTGTCAAAAGGCAATAAAGCTGAAGATTATAATTCAGCCGGTAGCGTATATGGAGGTGGAGCATTGCTAATTGATCCAAACGGTGGCATTAATGTTGTTACAGATGGAGGCAAAGGTTTAATTAGATACGCGGACGTTAATGACCCTTTTCTTAAAGATTTTAAAACTGCCGACGAAATACTTGAGCAAAACAACAAATTATACAATGCTGGGGTTGCTCTAGACGCTTCTAAGGAGGCTTTATTAAGAAATCAGCTTAAGAGTAAGCTTTCGCAAGACGGCTCGTTAGAATCAATCGTTGAAGATGGACTTATTAACAATGAAAGATTAAATGTAGACCTTGATGCTTACGAAACCCGCGAAGACGCTATTAATGATGTGTCTGAAATACTATTACAAGGATATAGAGATAGTGCTGCTGCCGGAGCAGAAGAAAAGCGTATTAGAAAAGGGCAAACAAAACCAAAAGGAAGTAGCGACACCGTTACTAATCCTGAAGGAACATATTTAGGATATGGTAGAAACACCGATGCTGATAAGAAAAACTTTAAATCCCAATACGATGCTGCTGGTTATAGAGCTGCTTTTGGAGATCCTGCAGGAATAGCATTATATGATAAGGATGGCAATTTGCTTGTAGAGGGAAGCAGATCAGAAGAAAGATCTGTAAAATGGTACTCAAGTGCTGATTCAAAAAAATATCAAGGTAGAGTTCCAAGAGGAGGCGCTTCAGAATGGTTGATAAGACCTTATCTGTATAAAAGAGATGATGGGGCAACAATGTCTGGTGTACAATGGCGAGACCGGGACGGAAATTGGCAAACTCTTCAAGACAACGATTTTGAAAAAGAACTTAACGGTACAGCTGGAGTAACACAGACGAACACAAGCACCTCTTCAGGGGGAGCATCAAAATTTAATAAAGAATAAATTTAATGAACGAAGAAGCATTAGAATACTCGTTTAATCTTTTTAAAGCTGACGGATACAACGGCACATTAGAAGATTATAAAACACTTATTAAAGAAGATAAAGAAGCTTTAAGCTATTCATATGGATTATTCTCAAGCGACGGTTATGATGGATCGGTTGAGGATTTTTCTGCATTGGTAGGAGTGGGAAAACAAACAGGCCCTGTAAAGGAGACTGCAAGTGCGGGGTCAGAAAATCAAGCAGTCGATACGGATTCCAGCTCGGAAAGTGGTTCTTTGGAGCGTCCAGAATCTAACTACTACGAAATTGGCGGCCGTAAAATAACAGATTTAGAATTTGAATCATCGCAAGCAAATGAAAACCCATTAAGAAAAGAGGACGTTTATGAAATTGATGGCGTTAAATATTACGCAGATCAACTACAGCCTCATATTGGTAAATTATCTGTAGAGCAATACATATCAAGACTTCGAGCGTCTAGAAAACATAAAGTTAAAGTTTATAAATTTAAAGAAATGAATGTAGGCAAAGATACAATGTCTACATTATATAACGAGCTCGACCCTATATTAGTTGAAGCAGAAAGACCAGAAGTATTATCTTATACAAATAAAGATGGTGGCACAAGTTATATGTCGAAAGACAAGTATAACATGCTAAAAAACACCTATCAAAATTTAGAAAAAGACGCCTCTAATATTTCTGAAGAAGAAATTACTGACAGAGCTGTTAGAAGGTATTTTGGTCTTGATAATATAAAAGGTAGAAATACTGTTAGAGTAGGTGGCGGCAGGGCAGCGGGCGCAGCCTTTGAATTTCAAACAGATGAAGATTACGATAAATACCTAAAAGAGCAATTAGGTGAAGATAAGTTTAAAGAGTACAAAGATTATTTAGAGGATCCCACTACTTTAGACTTAAGAGGGACACCTGATGAGTCTATTGCTAAAAGAGAAATACTTTCTGAAAATTATCAAAGACTATTAAGAGATGTTGATGAAGAGGGTATGCAAGAAGACCTTAAAGCTTTTATACCTGGCAAAAAATTTGAAACTCCAGAGGAACAAATTTTATATTTTAATACCATGCAGTCTAACCTTGAAAACCAAGCTGGTATTATTAAAGGATTGAAAGAACAATATGACATTGCTGATAGCCAAAATAATTTTACCAATAGAATTGAAAGTTTAAATTCAGAGTTTGAAAAGTTAAATAGTAAATATACAAACGGGGTAAGCAAAGACTCCGATCCTGAAGATATAAAAGCTTATAATGAATTAGTTAAAAGCTACAACGCATTGCAAGATGAAATTGAATCAACAGGTATAAACGAACTTGCGTCTGATATAGATCGCTATCAAGAAGAGTATATGAACAAATTTAACGAATTTGTTGATAAGAGTGAAAAAATAGAAAACATGGCAATAGCCAAAGCGGCTTTAGACCTGGACTACCGATTTTCTACTAGACTTATTTTAAAGACAGAAGAGTTTTTGGTTGGCGGTATAGAAGGACTTATTGGAGGTATAGCTGATGTTACCGGTAAAATTGCAGAGCACCCAGTAATAAACCCCAATGGAATTTGGAACAAAGGTATTTCAAATTGGGCTACTACAAGAGCGGAAGAGCGGCAAAAGTATATGGCTTCAACCTTGCCGACTACATTAGGATATGATGATATAAAAAAAGGCGCTTCATATGGTGATATGTTCTTAGAAATGTTTGCTGATAATGCAGCAAGTACAGCTTTATCATTAATACCTGTTGGTGCCGGTTATAATGCCGTTAGAGGACTTACTGGCGCGGCAAGGGCTTTGGCTTGGAAGCAAGCTGTAAAGCAAGCAGGTAATTTAACTTCCGCTACTTTCTTTGTTTCGGCTGCTGGTAATAAATTTAATGAATTAGGCGTTTTAGAAAAAAATGCTTTACAGAAAAAAAATGAATTAGAGTTTGCGCTATCTAAAACTACTGACCCTGTAGAAAGAAGGCGTATATTAAATCAACTTGATATATATAATAGAGCTATAGATAGAAGCTCTGCTGCGAAAGCGTTTACAGCTTTTTCGCACGGCTTAATTGAATTTGGTGCTGAAAAACTTGGAACTGTAGGGTTTATTGGTAGACTGCAAGATGCTAGTAATTTGGTAGGTAAAAATGCATTTAGAAAAGCATTAGGCCAAGGCAGGATAGCCTTAACGGGTGTAAGCATAGAAAACCTTGAAGAAACAGCAACTCAGCTTGGGCAAAATGGTGTTGATATTATTGCTTTAGGAGATAATAAATCTCTTATAGATGGTATTAATAAAGAATTTTTTACAAGCACCTCAATAAGCTCTTTAGCTATTTCAGGCCCAAGTATTGGTCAAAACTTATTTAATATATTTGCAGATGAGGTTAAACTTAATAGCGAAGTAAGAAACAATAGAAAACTTTTTAGTGAATACGCTAAAATACAAAAAGAAAAATATAAGTTTAAAAATGGGACAGCTGCTAGAAAAAAATTACTGCAAAGACAGAATGAAATATTAGAAGAAGCTAACCTTAATACAGCGGCTTCAATAATGAAGCTAAATAGATTATCAGAAAGTCAAATAAAAGATGTATTTGAAATAAATAGAAAAATTAGACAAGAGTCTAAAGTTTTTGACGAGGTAGGCGCATTAGGAATGAAGCCTGGCGAAAGAAAAACTAATGATATACTAAATAGAGCAGAAGAAAAACTAAAAGCTTTAGTAAAAAGAAAAGAAGAAATATTAGGTATACAAAACAGATTAAACGAGGATAAAATAAAAAGTGTAAAAGATTTATCTGAGGTTGATCAAGCTAAATTAAGATACCTACTAAATTTTCAGCAATTCCATGATGATCTTTTAGAAAGCAACCTTAAGGGAGACACTAAAGTTTACAAAGCTGAAACGCTAGAAGACTTGCTGCCTCAAATAAGCAACTTGTCTAAAAAAGATCAAAGCGATATAGTAAATACATGGGCTAGCGGTAATGCTGGCATTACAGCAAACTCTATTGTTATAAACGAATCTATAAGGTTTAATCAATTAGTTATAGCTGCAAAAACTGGAATGTCAGAGGCAAAGTTTGCGGCGGTAGCGGGGACACATGAGCTTTTGCATTTAAGAACAGCGGAGGCAGGATTATTAGAAAATGGTTTAATTAAAGCTAATTTTAAAAGCGCTGTAATTGGATTAAAAGAAATATTAGCACGAAAGTTACAGTTTGGAGAAATTAGTAAAGAAGATTACGACATGCTACTTAGCCGGGCCGACCGCTACGAGAAACTTAACGAAGGTACCTCTGTAGAAGAGCTTATAAATTTATATAATGACGCAGCTAATTTAGGTATTTTAAATATTAATGATTTTGATCTTAATTATGAGATAAAAAATCTTTTAAATAGTGTTTCAAACTTTGTGTTTGGGGAAGCATCTCAATTTACACAATTTAAAACATCACAAGATGTTATAGATTATATTAGAAAATTTAATAAAGACATTAGAGCTACGCGTTTAAATTTGGGAATTGAACCAGAGGCTGAAGATAAGCTATCATTAGCTGATAGTATTCAAGAAAAAATGAATGATCTTGAAGATCAATTAATGGATCAAACTATTGACTATGATATTTATGAATCTAAAATGGCGCAGCTTGAAAAACAATTAGAGCTAGCTGAAAAACAACAGGAAGCGCCAAAGCCAAAACCTAAAAAGAAAGAAGCTAAAAAAGAGGATACTTTAAAACAAGCAACAGCAAAATCTAAAAAGATACTTGATGATATAGGTAACGATCCTGAAGGATTTAATAAAAATAATCCTAAAATATACGAAGTATTAGAAGGAATAATACGATCTAAGTCTAAAGTATTTAGAACAGCTGGCGGTAATGTAGTTAATTTAACTAATTTGCCGGGGTTTGAAATGGAGAATATGGTTCAAGAGACCATTGCTGGCTTGGTCCCTATGATTAATAAGTTTGATCCTAAAAAGAATGATTCTTTGTTTGGATATTTAAATTCTCAGCTTGCTAATAAAATGCGAGGTGCTTTGAAATCTGGTAAAGTTACTGAACAAAAATTTACGGAAGACGTAACAGATCTTAAAGGCGTTGCTACTGAAGAAACTACAACTAAACAGCCTGAAAAGCCTAAGTATGTAAAAATTATGGATGCTGATGTATTTGATACTAAAGTTATCAATACTATTTCTGATAAAATGGTTTCTACAGTGCGCGTGCTTAAGAATAAGCTTATTGCCGCTTTAGGTAAAAATCAAAACACATCCCCATTAGTTGCTGAAATATTATCCGACATTTCAACGCAAGCGGATATTGACATTAAAAAAGCAATGGGCGGCAAAAAAGACGGAGCTTTAAGAAAATTCTTGCTTAAAAATAAACAAGCAATAATTGAAAATTCTACTACTACCTTTTTAATGGGTAAAGATCAAGGTGATAAAGTGCTTGGCGGTTTACCTATTACAATACAAAAACAAGTTGATGGTAAGTTTTTATCATATCCTGATTGGGTTGGTAAAAAAATAGACCGAGAAACAACAGAAAAAAGAGGCGCAACTGCTGGAAACCAAATAGTACGCCGTGTGCCTGCTAATAGAATTTCTGATGCTGATTACCTATCTTTCTTTTTGCAGCCAACAGGCAATCCTATAAGAGGCCGTAAAGAAGCGTTAGCTAAAGAATTATCAGGCGAATTAGGTTTAGAGCTATTTGTTGAAGCTATTGAATCAGGAGGTGGCCCTATATTTGATGCTTTTGAAGGAAATCGCGATAGAATGGGCGAGGTGCTTGGGGATTATTACGCGGGTGAAGTTATAAAGCAAGTCGAAAGGGGAACTGTTAAATTTAGCTTAGCTTCTGATGTGATTTTTGAAACATTTGGGGCTTTAACTAATAGAACAAAAATAGGTAAAGACGGAAGAAATCAAGCTATAAAAGATCTTTACGCTAAATATCCTAAAAATGCTGCTGAAATAAAAAGAGTGATTGTAGACCCTTACGAAGCTGCTTGGCAAAACATAGCGCGGCTTGTTGAAAAAGGTAAAGCAAAAGATAAGGGTATTGCTTACGAAATACAGTTTAAAAAACAATTTGAAGTAGTTGCTAAAAAATTAAGAAAAGAAGGATTAAAAATAGGCTCTGTTAAAATAGGTGTTGATGGAATTGATATAAGGTATAAATTTCAAGGAAAAACATTTGGTCTAGAGCTTAAATACATGTCCAACGCTCGCTTTTCAGAATTTAAAATAAATGAAATAAATAGGCTGACAGAAGGTAAAAAACCTATTCCATCAAAAGGCGGAACACTAAAAGATTTATACATATCAGAATTAATAAAGCAAAAAAGCTCTATAGTTAACTATATTAATAAAGTTAAAGAAGAAGGAGGAATTATAGATAAGGGGGATATATATGTTACCCCTAAAACTCTGCAATTAATGAAAACTGATTTTAAATATTTATTTGATGCAGCTCAGCCCGCTATAATGATGCCTTGGAACTTTGTTGCTGAAATTTACAATAATAAATTAACACCTGTAACAAATATACAACTTCTTGATATCGGCGCTTTTTGGATGGGAGACAACGCGCTCAACACCAAAAACTTACCCGAATTTGCTACCTTTGATAAAGATGGTAATTACGAAAACGGCGTAATGGCAAAGGGGCGTTTTATTTCGTCTCCTGCAACAAAAAGAACTGACGGCAGAACAGTTAAATTAACATATAAAGTTACAAATACAATACCTATAGAGTTTAGAAATAAGCTAGCTAAACAATCCACCTATCAGCTAAGTGCAGGCAAAGGTATAGAAACATTTTTTAAGAATTCAAAAGTAAATAATAAACTTTCTTTAGCTTCTGATGAAACGTTATTTTTAGGGGGTGTTTTAAGCCCTGTTAAGAATATGAAAAAATTTGATCCTTATGAAATGGCAGATGTAATTGCATCTGTGCTATTTAAAAATTCAAAAAAGTATAGAAATAGACAGGTATTTGAATACAGCTATAAAAATTTAACAAAAGAAGAGCAATATCAGGTGCAAAAAGAAATGCGTAAAAAGAACCTTACTCCTTTTGGAAGAGGCATAAGCGTATGGGATTTTGACGATACATTAGCTACAACAAAAAGCAATGTACTATATACTCTACCTGGAGGTATAACAGGTAAACTTAATGCTGAAGAATTTGCAAAACGCGGGGATGAGTTACTAGAACAAGGCGCCGAATTTGATTTTAGCGAATTTGAAAAAGTAATGAAAGGTGCTAAGGGGCCTATGTTTGAAAAAGCCATGGAACGTAATAAACGTTTTGGTAATGAAAGCGTTTTTATATTAACCGCTAGACCTGCTAATTCAGCAACTGCTATACACGAGTTTTTGAAGGGCATTGGGCTTGATATTAAGCTAGAAAATATTGTAGGTTTAGGTAATAGTACCGCGCAAGCAAAAGCCGACTGGGTTAAAGGTATGGTTGCCGAGGGTTATAATGATTTTTACTTTGCGGATG
>JAAHTH010000163.1_pt1 | contig 18551 bp, 10 predicted proteins | sample 6116091 | NCBI WGS metagenome assembly JAAHTH01 (sample SAMN13939990, study PRJNA603662) | sponge metagenome | isolation source: marine sponge | host: Mycale hentscheli | place: New Zealand | collected 2006 | reverse complement strand
TAAAGACTCATCGTCCCCCAGCCTTGGTTGCTCCCCCTGTGTTGAAATTGGAGGCCGATTCGTATACTGTGGATGGCCTTAGGATGGTCATGCCAGTAAAATTTTTTATAGCCTTCATGCCTGTTACAGGATTTCTTAGAAACATTTGTACATTTCCTATAAATTCTGCACCTCCTCTGGCGATAGATGCCAGGGCTGCTTGGTATCCTAATCGTTTAGCTGACTCTATAAATTTACCCATAGGGCCTACGTCATTAAAGCTATTTAAAAATACATTTCTATTTACTTCGTCTACGGCTGATTTAAGAGCGCTTGAAACTTGCGTTTGTGTTGCGGTAGATTCTGGGTTATTAGCAAACCCATCACTTACTTTGCCTACCACACCAGCTACCTCTTTCAGGGTTTCTGTCATATAGTAATCCATATTGGTTGCTTGAAGGCCGCGTTTTACTGAATAAGATGGGTCAAAGCTTACCGCCTTAGCTCCATCTGATCTTGACTCAATAGTTCCGGATTTTGTTTTTCCATTTATACTTGACTCATAGCGCTTAGCCATTTCGTCTAATGCAGAAAAAGCTTTTTTAGATCCAGCTTTTTCTCCAATAGTAGCGTGGTGCACGTAGTTATTATACAAGTCCACCTGGTTTCCGTGCATTGTAGATATATAAAGTGCTTTTTCAGCCTGAGTATTGTTTAACTCGTCCATTGCTGCTAAATAATTTCTCTCTGCTTTTGTAAAAGACTTCTCTATTTTTTCTAAACTAATTTTACCATCAACAGTAAACTCGTTTGCAACTTCTGTAATTATATCTATTTGTTTTTGGTTTACTCTACTATTAATTTTTAATTTTTTCAAAGTAGCATTAACAAATTCAATGGCTGAAGGTGCTTTTTTATTTGGTTTACCATCTACAAAATTAGAAAGATGCTCTCTTTGAAATTGAAACATAGCTATTTTAGCTTTTGCTTTTACAATCGCATTTCGAGAACGCCCCATAGAGAACCATTTTCTTGGCTTATTTATACCGTCAAACTCTAATTCTATATCTGCTGCGTCAACCTTAGCGAACAGCTTATTTGTTTCTCCCCTATATGTTTCATAGGCTTTTTGTAGCGGAGCTAATACAGTACGATAAACTGTTTTGGAATTAAAATTCCCAATTATATCATCTATATTAAACAAAGGTCCTCCTCTCATTCGCTCAAAAATCACGCTTGTGTTTCTAAAATATGCCTTAACTTTCTTGGCCGAGTTTCTAATGTTTCTGAGAATATTAGCTTTTGTTGCTTTTTTAGTTACTACGTCGCTTACGGTTTTAGTTCCTTTATTAATGTTAACGGCCATTTTTAATTTAATAGCGCCTTGAGTTACAAATCCATTTTGTATATTTTTTAGGACAGACTTAAGAGTTTCGATACCAGAGTAATCCATGGTTCCATCTTTTTTCACTCTTGCTAAACTTTTTATTTGGTCTAAAGTAAGTTTGCTTAAGAACCTTGCAATTCTTTTTGAGTCTTCCCCAACTATATTGTCAATTTGTTCTTTAGTTATTTTTATCGATTGAGCTTCTTTTGCATTTACGTCTACGTCATAATCATCTGGTGTGGGCTTGTCATCTAATGATAAGTTTTCAAATACCTCATTTTCTTTTTCAATTGAATTAAGAATTTCTAAGGCTTGTTGTCTTGTAGCTGAAGATTGCTTTAGTGTAAGTTCACCCGCTTTTGTTTTAGTAAACTCCTCTAATAAAGATATATAGTTATCTAACTGCGCATCAGGTACGGCATAGGGGTTTAGCGCAAATACATTTTGTAATGCAGTTTTTAAATCACCCTGAACTACACCTATTTTTTTTGCGACATTTGCCTTAGCTTTTTTTGCTAACGCTTTTGCTCGAGTAACTTTATTAACATAATCAGCTTTAGTGAAAACTTTGTCTACATATTTAAGATAATTGTCTACAGATTTTTGACTAAAAGGAGTAATAGAAGCGAGCCTGTCAGTTAAAATTGTGGCTTGTTTAGCGCTTAATTTACCAGATTTTTTTAAGGATTTTACTTGAGCAGTGACATTTTTGAGAAATGTTTTGTAAGCTTTTACACTTTTAATTGCAGCCTTAGCCTGCATTTTTATCTGATCCTTAAGAGCAACTCTTTCATTAACAACTACCTTTTTATCAGGCTTGGCTTTTGTTTTAGTTTTTTTACCTTCGTTTATATACTTTAATGATTTATTGTTTTTTTCTGCAAGCTTGAATGCTTTTTGAATTGTAGCACGTCTTGGAGCCTTTACACCAAGGTCTTCACTTACCTTACGAACTAACGCGTCAAACTCAATGTCATTAAGTTGTTCAGCTAACTTTGTTTGTTTTAAATATTCAGTAACTTGTTTAACAATATATGCTGGGTTCATAGATTTAGGTCTACGCCCCAGTATTTTTTGTTTAATTTTTTGTGCTATATCCCGAACCCTTGTTTTTTGCTTTTCTTTAATGTATTCTTTAACAACTGGGTTTATAATATTCCCTTCAGAATCGGTGATCTGATTTGGATTAAATCCAATAAATTCATTAGGGCTTATGTTTCGATCTTTAGCAGAGCGCTCTATTTGTTTAGTAACTTTTCTAAACAAGTTAGTTTCTTCCTTTGCGGCTTCTATAAGCTTAGATCGTAAAGAAGCTAATACCTCCTTTGGGGTTTGTGAAGAGTCAACATTAATATCAAGGTCAGCGGCTTGATCAACAAGGTCATTAACCGCTACTTCCTCTTGCGCTTGCGCCTCAGGAGTGAGCTCAGCACTTTGGCTTTCGGTCGGACTCTCAGGGGTAGTGACCCCAGAGGCGTCTCCTTCTCCCACTGTTGTGCTATCTTCGGTAGATTCTTGTACATCCACTTGCGTTGCGCTTGACTCTTGAATGGCATTGGCTTTGTCAGTTATTTGTTGTTCGGTCGGTTCTACTATACCGTCCGCTTTTAATTCATCTATTGCTAAGTTACGAACTTCTGCAGCACTTTGTGTTGGCGCAGGTTTTCCTTGCCTATAAGCAGCAATATCTGTGGTTATTTCTCCACTTACTTTTCCTTCGATATAATTTTGTAGTTCATTAAACCCTATACTATCAAGACCAAATCGTGGTGAAATTTTACGAAATATTTGCTCTGCATTTAAACCATCTTTTATACCTCTTTCTATTATTCTATCAATAGTTCTTTCTGCAGCTTTAAGTTTTATTCCTGTTAAAGTTTGAGGGTTTTCTTCTGCTTTTTTAGGTCTTGTTTTTAATAAGAATGGTGATTCTGCATAGTTTTTATCTTTTTGCACTTTAGCTTCACCTTTTTGAGTTGTCGTTTCTGTTTTTACAAGAACAGGTAATTCTATATCAATAGTGTATTGATCTTTAGGCTTAGAAGCAGGCTTGTCCTTTGTACCTGGTCTTGGGGGAGGGGCAGGAGGACCTTTTCGTTTTTTTATATTTACCTTAACTCCCGGATAAGCTTTTTTAATTTTTTCAACCTCAGCTTCAGCCTTAGCTTTGTCGTCAGTTTTAAAAGCATCAAACGCTGCAGTTTGACCTTTTTCTTTTACAGACTCTTGTGTTGCATCACTGTATTTAGTTGTCTTAGTAACCACGTTTCCATCAGCATCTACCTTTTCTGTTAAAGTTTTAGATTTGTTAAAGGTTTTTAAACCACCTTCAGATATGGTTGTTGTTTCAATAACTTCAGCTCCTGGAGGTAGGGCAGCTTCAGCTGCAGTGATCATATTTTTAAAAGCATCCCCAGTAGATTCCATTTTTGCTGAAAACTGATTTGTAGGGTTTCCGCTTTTATCATAAACTCTGTTAAATCCTACAAAGTTAGTGTCGGTTCCAGTACTGCTTATAATAACATCTAATTCTCCTGTTTGAGGGTTCTTATAGGTTGCTGTTTGAACTCCTTTATCATCAGCTTCTGTTATGTCATCAAGTGCTGCTGTTCTTTTTTGGCCGTTGGTGGTATAGGTGTGTTGGTTCCCATATATCTTTGGTTTAGAATCCATGCGGGCTTTTTTAGAAGCGGTATCAGTTTTAGATTTTTCAGTTAATGCGTCAAGCTCTGAATTAATTTCTTTTATTCTTATTTTATTAGCTTGTAAATCTGGATCTTGCATATTCCTAAGCTCCATTTCAAGCTGTACCATTTTAGTTCTATTCTCTCCTTGAACAAAATTCGGAAGGTCTAAATCAATTTGAGCAGCCTGTTTTTGATCATTAATAAATGCTTGTAGATTTGGATCATTTTTAACATCAAATTGCGCCGTTCGGATGTCGTTTAAATCCATGGTAGTAACCATGTTTATTATTTGTTCTCGAGTCATAGGGGTTACAACGCCGGCTTTATTTTTAACGCCATAAACCGGGAGTTTAAAAACATTTAAACCTTTTGTACCAAGAGTAAAATCGTAAACCTTCCCAGTTGCGGACTTAACTTTTTTATCTATAGCTGCTGCAGCTTTATCTACCTTTGCCTGGGCCTTATTTGCGCCAACTAATTCTAATACTGTTTTTCCTGTAACTGCTTGGGGCACTGTAACTAATGCAGATGTATTTCCTACAATTCCCTCTAATGCTATTTCAGAAGCATCCATTTCTTGACCCGCAACAACACGACCTAATGTTTCTCCTAATGAACCGCCTAAGCCTTCTATACCTGCAGCCTTTAAAGCATTGTGTGCTTTTCTTGCTCTACTCATCATCTTACCAGCTTTAACCATATTTTTTGCAGGCTTAAGAACCAACTGGCCCGCCACCCCTCTTGCTATACCGTCGATAAGACCAATAGTTAAACCACGTCCAGCTGAACGATTTCTTAAACTTTGTAATACACCAGGAGTAGATAATGTTTCAAGAACTCCTTCTTCATCAAACTCAAGACCTAATTTTTCAACCTCTTCTTTAAGAAGCTCTGTAAAAGTTAATCCTGTTTCTAATATAGCTGACGCGCCACCAAACGTACCCGCTATGGCTCCGGCTGTACCTGATACAGCTCCCGCTATAGCTGACCCAACAGGTGTTCCTAAAGATCCTGCAACAGCCCCTACCCCTGCTGCGGCTGTTCCGGTTGCTACTGCTCCAGCTCCCGCGCCTGCTGCGGCTGTAGGGTTTAACATTGAGAATATTGATGAGGTTAGTACCTGTGGTATAATTTGTCCTCGTGTTAAAAAGAGTCCTTTAATCACGCCCCAAGGGCCTTTACCAGCCTCTTCATATATTTGGTTATATCGACGCATTTCGTCGCTTACGCCTACGTTATCAGCTTCTTGAACTACACGAAGATATTCTTGAATGTCTTCTGAACTGGTGTTAGCACCGTCTATAAACAACTTTAAAGCGTCGTCTAAGGTTGCGCCTTGTTTTATTCCTTGGGAACCGGCTCTATATATATCACCAAAATAATCTGTAATAAAGTTTTTACCTAAAGTTCTTTCAAGCCAAGTGTCTTTTTCTCCTTGCTGATAGTTAGACCCGTATCGGGCGCCTGTTATTCTTTCAGGTATAAAGTTTGGATCGTATTTATTTATAAAGTCTTCAGCTGTGTCTTCTGGACCAAATTCCAATTGAGGTTCTTCTTGAACCTGTTTTGAAGTGGATACCATATTTGAAGAAGGTAATTGAGAACCAATTTGATTTTGATCTTTTTTTTTTAAATCAGGATAAATAGCTGCTAATTCTTCGGGTGAGCTAACTGCACCTTCAGGCATTAAAGGAAATAATACTTCAACGCCTTCATTTTCAATAATTTGTCTTAAAGTATCTATATCATTGATCCCGGCTACATTGCCGCCGCTTTCTATCAGGTCCAGTAAAACCGCTAAATCTCTATCTTCCATAATTAGTTATTACTTATCCATTCCATAAACCCTGCTAATGTTGTATCTCCACTTGGGTTTTCCTTAGTGTCTACCATCCATTCTTCATACGACAATTGGGTGTCCAAAGTTTGTTTCCCTCTTTTTTCATTTAATTTTTTAATACCTTTTAAAATACCGTCCTCTAATTCTTTAACCATTTCTTCAGGTGTTCTTGCATTATCAAAGTAAATTGTAGTTTTTTCACCCCCAAGCTCAAACGACACAGAATTATTACCAACCTCGTCTACAACCTTAAAAGAATTTAAAGGATTTGGGTAGCCTTGGTTATCATTAACTGTTATTATGGTTGGATCCAACATAGACGTAAAAACCTTTCTCATGTCCTTACCTATAGTGCCCATCCAGTTATTACCTGTATCTTCTCCTAATCTTCCTCTTAAGTATGGAATAGGAGCTTTATTATCTAATTCTGGGCTACCTGATTTATTAATGAAAGAAATAGGTATTGGTTTTTGTTTATTTCTGAAACTTAAAGGATCTTCTCTAACGTCTCCAAACTCAATATCTTCATTATCAATATACCCTTTAAGTTTTTTCTTAGTTAGAGTTTTGCCAGAAACAATTCTGTTAAATAAACCTAAAGCATCTTCTGATACGGCTCTTTGTGATCTTTGATCTTGATCATCTACTTCAAATCTTTGAACCTCGTACTCTTCTCCGTTATTGTATCTTACTCTAATAGTATTCTTCGTTACAACTACACCACGGATTCCTTTAGTTTTTCTTTCTTCATCGCTTAAGTTTTTATTAAAGTCAGCTATTAAGTCTCTTGCTTCATTGTTAGCTGCTGTTAGGTCTCCTGTAAGTAAGGTGTTAATTTGCTCTAAATAGCTTAAGTTTGCGTCATCCTCTTCTTCCTCTTTCTTATTCTCTCTATCTCTTACAGGATCTCTTGGAGCGTCAGTGCCCGCAAATCCTTTTTGTTTCTTAATCTCCTTATCCAACTGTGAGTTAATTTCGTTTTCTATAAGTCTAAGAGCTTGTTCTTTTTGGTCTTCACTTAAGTCGTAGGTAGGTTCTCCATTTTCCATTGTAACAAAAATTTCTTTACCACCACTTGTTCCTTCTCCGTAGTTAAAGTCGATTTGTCCCGCTTTATATAGGATTTCTGCAAGAGCTTGGTCAGAGTTTCCCACGCCTTCAGCCTCAGCTCTTAGAAAATCTGCGAAACTCATTTTAGATCCATCGTCGTTAGTCATGCTAATATCACTATCTTCAAACAACTGTCTGAAGTCGGTAACTTCTGTTAAGTCTTTTCCGTCGAGTCTTCTGCTTGCTCTTGAGCTTAACTCTGATGTTATGACGCTGGCTAAATTTTTTGTAACATTTTCCGCTACAGCATCTGTTAAAACAATAGAGTTTTGCTGATACTTACTCATGTTAAGTAGGTCTTGAGGGGGTAAAAATTTACCTTTGTTTTCAGAATAGTTAGGAACCACATAATTTCCACTATCATCTTTTACTAAATCAACCATAACTAACTCCCCCGAAACAGGGTCTGACATTAGTTTTTTATTAGTCATGTTACCAAACTTAAAAGCTGTCATTCTTAAAGACTCTTCAATACCGGCGGCTTCGCCAGAATTTACACGCTCTAAGGCTGCTTCATATTCATTGTTGTAGCTTTTAGCCCAAGTAGATAAGTTAGTGTATCCGTCTTTCTGTTTTTGCATCATCATCGCAAAATCTTTGGGTGATAACAACCCCTGCTTAACCAGTTGATAGGCGTTAGATAAAGTTTCTTTTGATGCGGCAGAACCGTCTATAAGAACGGTATTCATGTTTGTTGAAGATCCAAGCTCAACTTGAGAAAGTTGATTCATGGCTTCCGCCGTATCATCATCTATTTTTTGTCGACGATCTAAACGGTCTGTAGCTATGTCTTTTAATGTCTTAGCAGTATCCGCTGCTACTGTACCCCAGTTTATTGCCGGACCAGCTATTTCCCTTCCGTCATACAACGAGTACTTACTTACATCTGATGTTGTTTTTGCCATAATTTTATTTTATTCGTAAAATAACTGTGCAAATCTTGGATCCGCATAACCCCCTAAACTACCGCCTCCGAAGTCATATTTACCTCTTTTTAATTGGCGTGCGTTTTTACCGCTAAAGCCTTGAGACTGTATACTTTGTAACGCTTCAGCTCGAGTTAAGTCTTGCATTAATGGTTTCCCACCTTGCATTATAAACTTAGATTCTTTATAGGCAGGATCATTAGCTTTGGAAGGATCGTAATTAGTGTTTAGTTGTTTCCTTTGAAACTTAAAGTCTTTATTTGAACCTAATGCGTCATCGTAAATTTTACCAGCTGCTGCTCCGCTTCCTGATTTACCATATAATGGCGCAAGATCATTAGCCGCTGAAAGCATACCTCCGGCCGCTTGAAGAGCGCCTTGTATTCCTTGAGACTCTTGTTGTCCGTAGGCCTGTTCCATTGCTGCCATATCTTTTGCTGCCCCCAAATCAATATCAATAAGTTGTTGGTTGATAGCTTGTTTGGCATCTGCTTTCATTTTGTCGTTATCATATAATGCTTCCTGCATACCTATACGCGTAGTTTCTTGCGCCTGATTAGTGGCCCCTTGAAGAGCACCTAAACCACCTAATAAATTACGTGAATCTCCTTCTTGCAAGGCTTGGACACCCTGTTGTTGAGACTGAAGTTGCTGTCTGTACTGCTCACCAAAGGCGTCCAGCGGGACATTTAACCCTTCATAAAAATCTTTTTCTGCTTTAGCGGCGGCTTTGCCTCTTAATATTTTAGCTTTTTGTCGAGCGTCATATTTTTTTTTTCGGGCAGAAGCAGCCTGGCCTAAAGACATTCCCATGCCTCCGGCGCTTAATGCTAACCCTGATATTCCTAATGCTATTCCAGACATATTTCTTTTTCTTTATTTATTATATAGCTTGGAAGCATGTTGTAGTCTTCAGTATACACGTCAGCTTCGGCGCTTTCAAATGTTTTAGCGTTTGTTTTATATACACAACACCAATTTGTGTCTTCATGTATGTATAAAACTCTTTGTGTTCCTATTTGAGTAAATATTACATGTGGCGCCGTAACTGTTACAAGCTCTCCATTATCTGTCAAATAAGACACTTTTCCTTTTAATAAAAATGACGGGTGTTGTTGTCGATGTATCATTGAAACAATGATATGTCCCTTCGGCATAAACAACTCTCTGGTGTACAAGCCTCCTTCAAGGGTTTGTTTTAGAGGGTATGTCTCCTGCATTTCTGCACTTTGTTTGACACCACATTTGTGGACAAGCGCTTCATCATAGGAGCTTAACTGTTGTTTAAAGGTTTTTATCCTTTCCCACAACATACCTCTGTTTACATTAACATAATTCAGAATTTCTTCAGGTTTATAATCCTGGGTTATAAGAGACTCTTGCATATTAGGCGTCATTTAATGACAAAGATAATAAAAATCTATGGATAACTTTTCATCACGCTACTTCCTACTGAAAATAGTTCGACGGGTTTATTGGAGTCATTACTTAAGCTAAACTCCATGTAGTAGCCACGCATGCCGTAAGATTCAGCTATGCTGTTATTTACAAATAAAATAAAATCTCCATTGACTGGGGCTGTAGCTCCTGCCCCGGAGGTATCAATAGTAATTGTGTTGTTGGTTCTGTCCACTCCTGTAATAGGTCCAGCTAAAACAGGAGCGTTATTGTTTACTAATGTATATGCTGTAGCGTGAGATGTAATTAAATTACTTAATGGTTGTCCTAATAGCACAACTAAAGCAGTAGCAGGCCCTGTAGGTACCGCGCTAACATTTCCCAAACCATTAGCATATCTTAAAGCAAAATTAGTAACACCTGTATTATGTCTTACATAGGCATACCATTCACCTTCTTTGCGTTCAAAATTTAAATCAGTAATATTTCCTTGGCTTAAATCTGTAAGTAAAGAAGTACAATTCCATCTCGCTTCATCTGGGTTAGCATCTTCCGTAGTGCTTTCATAAGACAAAGTTTTAAACAACTTAATACTTAACGTGGGTTCTGGATTAAAAACACTTGTTATTGTAGAGTCGGCAAAACTTCCATAAAAAGTATTACGAAGCACATTGGTGTTGTGTCTAAATAGATTACCTCCCTGAAAGGTGTATAGGTAAGCATTCATGCCCATTGTAAATTCAGGAAAAAAAGAATAAAAAGATGGCCACCCTTGGCTATCCTCATTATATGTTAAAGTATATTTTGTTCCCATGTTTTATATTTTAAGTTGGATCACAGCTTTGGATAGATACACATAAACCATTTCTAATTCCTAAGGCAGTAGTGTTGTCTATTATTATATATTGTATAGTAGCCGTATCATTTAAATAAGTAGCTCCATTGGCATCCGCAAAAACAAAGTTTCCTATCTCAGGAGTTGTATTTGTATCTACAGTAAAAGGCGCCGAAGTTCCGGTTGCGTTTCTTGCGAAGTAATAAGTAGCACTATTAGCGACGCAAGATAAGTCATTCTGAAGAGGGCCTCCTTGAAAAGAAGGAAGTACCGCTGGACATAAAATTTGCCAATTAAATACAGTGCCGCTTAAAGGAGCAAATATTTGAACATTACAATTTGTAACAGAGGAAAGTGTTTTAGGTATTACTTGAGTAAAACAAGCTGTGGTTCCACCAGGAACAGCAGTACCAACCTGTGAGTTTCCTACCGTGAAATTTCTTGTGGTGCCCAAAGATTGATAGCCAACCGCGTTTACATAATTATACTCCGTGACATTATTAAAAGTTCCAACTGGATTTTGGCTTCCATTTCTATCCCCAACAAATGTTGGAAGATTAGTTCCTTGATTATTAAGCCCTGCGTAATCGACCAGTGTCCCGTCTTGCTCGCCTAAAACTTGTCCATTAAGGTTGTCATTACACGTAAGTCTATTATAATTTATTGAGTTGTAGCTAACAAGAGTGCCGTCTGGAATTGAACTACCCATAAAGTAATAAATAAGAACAGCCCCTACATCATTTGCTAAATTTATATCTGCGTTAAAATGACCATTACCGCTAAAACTTGCTGCAATCCCAGACCCGCAAGGAACGCTACATTCATTGCAAGGCTGACTGTTTAATAAAACTCCATTTAACTGTTGTCTTACTATTCCGTTTTGTGCATAATAACCGTCTGCAGCTAATGTGGTTAATGCCGCATCACTATATAGCGAAGTGGCTTGTGAAAAATTCAAACCATCAAAATAAAATGTTCCATAATTTACTGCCATCTTAACAACTTATTTTATTAATTATTATTCCAAATTGATTGACCTGAATATACTGATTTCCTGTTATTTTATAAAATCCTGAGGCCAAATTATTTATAGTTTGTCCCGGCGCATTACCTGCGCATTGCTGATTACTATAAACTAAATCCCCTATAGCAGGCTCAACACCATCTCCAGAATAATAGTAAGTGTTGTTAACTGTTTGACTGCATATAAAGGTTGTAGAGGTTTGAACCGAACTACCTAAAAAACTATCGCAAGGTATGTTACAATCACAACATGCTTCTGTAGCAGAGGTGTCAGAGTAACACATATCTTGTGCAGATGTAAATCTTAAATCATATATCAAATACAAATATTGATTACCTGTAGGTAGAGTAAAAGCTGGCGTGGTTGATGGAGTCACAGTAGCCTGGTTGATTGTGGTGGACGCCGGGTTAGTTACTAAGCTATCAGGTATAGTATTAGCCGCAGTTAATAACGTGGCAACATCAGTTGGTGTATTAGCGTAAAGTGTATTTGATGATAAGAATTTAAAATTATCTTGAGGAAACTGCCAATTATAACTATCAGTAGCTTGTTTATTTATACGCATAGTAAGCGAAGCTCCGTCATACGGGTACACCCCTACCGATCTAACTCCTGTTTGAACTTCGTAAAAACTAAAAATCAATGAGTTTGTACCCAAAGTAACAGTGTTAGAATCCACTGGACTAACAGTCGTTGCGTCTTGCCACTTATACTCTGCGTGTATCTGATTCGCTGCGTCAAAATTAGAATTGATAACACATTTAATTACTGTAATATTTATACCTACAACACATTTAGGTTGCACCGTAAAGCTTGATGGCCCCCCTCCGGTTGGAGTTATGGTTATAACCGCGGTAGTAGGGGAGTTAGTGGTTTTGTTTATCTGGAGCGTACCAGTGCCACTAACCGAGCCAGTAGTAAAGGTGTTTCCATTCCAGACTGCAGAAACAGTGGCTGAGCCAGATGAAATATTATATACCACGTCCGCTGTTCCAATAGTTGATGTCAGGTCAATAGTATAAGATTGCGCGGTAGTCACGTTAAGCCCTTGAAATTCACTTCCACATTCGTATATTATAGGTGGAACAGGAACTTTAATATCATTAGTAGATAATAAGTATTCATCCATATAAGGATCATACCCTCCTATTTTTTGAGTGTCTAAAGCTAATTGAAATTCATCTCTAAACCAAGAACGCATTCCGGCTTCCGAAATAACTTCTAACTGATCGTTTTGAGAATTTCCAGTAAGTTTAATTACCGCCACTCTTTTAGTGTCTGTAAAGTAATAGTTGTCTGCGTGAACTCCAAAGCTTTCAGGATTAAAACTAATTCCATATTCTTCCACTCTTGCTATCTGAGTTCCTAATATAGAAGGGGTGGATACAATAGCTCCCCCACCCACGGAGTCACTGATTAAATTTTTAGAAGCCAGCACATAGCTTATTTTATCTTCTTGTAAAGTAAGTATATCTGTTTCTCTGGCATAAAGTTTTTGTATCGGACCAAAACTTGTTTCTAATTCTTTAAAATTAGCTAACCCTAAATTAAATTCGTTAAGATTATTAACTCCTGCATTACTGCTAAATACACCGCTATACGTTAAATCAGCAAATCGGTTAGCTTCTTTAAAATCCTGTTCAGAAACACCTAAAAATCTTTGCCCCATTTTTAAAGCTCTACCAGCTAAGTCATCTCTGATTTTAAAACTTTCTACACCGTTACCAAAACTGTAACAATCCATAAATGGAAGTGTTACAATTAAAGGTTGTGTTGTAGTTTGGTTTTGATCGCCATCTGCAGTTGGCGCTTGGTGCAAGTAGTTGCCGGTCGCTCCATCAAGAGTTATATCATAAAAATCAGATGAGTCAAAAAACACGTCTGCCGCAGCATCAGCAGGGTCTGTCTCGAATGTAATTAACTGAGTGGCTCTTTGAACAACAATTTCAACTGTAATTGTAGCTTCTTTTGTACTTAATCCTTTACAAGCATTTTTTTTGGTTTTACATATTAAACCTAATGGTGATGTAGGGTCTCCTGGCACATCTTGGCCCCAAGCAAAAATAACTGAGTTATCGCCCAAAGGGGACCCGTCAGGATTCGTACAAGGTATACTTGCGCCGAAAGCAAAAACCTGAGATAAATATGACGTTTCAACTGACCCGTCCCCAGAGGCTTGTATAGCGCCTGGTATTGCTAATGCGGGATTTATATTGTCTCCATTCCACCATCTTCTACCATCAGTATAGTCTGCTGATGCTGTAAATTCTTGATTCCATTGCCATGTAAAAGCTTCACACCTTCTACCCCTTCCTCGTCTATTTGCTCTTACGTTAATAATAATTTTACTTCCTTGAGGTATAGTATAATTGTCGGTGACACCAGTATCTGGGTCGGTAGTGAAAAAAGGATAGTTGGCTTGTGCTCTACACCTGCTTCTTGATGAATTAGTTCCTCTTTTTCGCCCAGCTTCTATTATAGAATCAAGAGGTATTTCAACTTGAAAATTACTTGGTTTTATTTGCATATATAAACCGGCCAATTCCTTTGTGACACCACTGGTGCCCGTAGCTGGCTCATTACTTATAAAGTTTCTTGCCTCCGCCTCAACAGCTAAAACCTTAGTTTTTACAACTGATGTTAGTGGGCCAGTCGTGTCTGTTTTTACAATAAGTATATCTCCGGTTTTAACTTTATTTTGATTATCACCTTCCAGTTTAAAGTACGTTACTTGTGTTGTAGAATCGGTGTATTGGAAATTAGAAAAAATAGTTTCATAATTTGCCTTACTTGGTTTTACTACAAACTTATACTTAGTCGCAAAAGAAGGTGCGTAATTGTTTAATACGACTTTTATTTTATTAGCACTAACACTGTTTGACGCTGGTACACTGATGGTATTAAAGTCTGACGTTAATACTGTAGAAGATCTACCGTATTTATCCATATAAACTATACCTGTTGCAAAGTCTCGATTGCTATGTAGGGATTCAATATCATCATCAGAAGTAAACTGCACCCCGCCTTCAACTATGCTGTAGTACTCATAAAGATCTGTGTCTGGCACTACGGGGTTTGCCGTAGGGTCTCCTGCGCTAAAAAACTTCATAGCTGGTATTTGTAAACCTACAATATTACTTCCTGGTGTAGACGTAATTCTAAAAGGCTGCTGCGTCGTTGAATCGTCTATTCCACTAAGTTGTTTTACAAATGAACAGCCGTCGCTTGGTGGAGTAATAATAGCGTTAAATTTATCTGTTAAAGAAGTTCCTTGGTCAGCTGTTGCGATTGGTTGAAAGTTTGAGTTTAAAACCGTACCAATCATATTGCTAAACTCTGGGCTTTGTGTAAAAGAAAATACAGATGTGTAATCTTGTTCCAATGTACAGAAAAAACTTATACCATGTTCGTCTTGCTTAAAATCTACATTGTTATTAAAACAAGTTGTAGTGGTTGTTCCTGAAAGAGCAGCATGTTCAAATGACAAGTCAAAACTTACAACAGTTCTTGTTTTAAGCTTATCTGCTAATTCACTTAAATCAAAATTTATAACCGCATTAGTTGCTGTGATTATATTATTAGGGTCTATTGAATATGCGGTGCCATTAGCTATTTGAGGATCTATTAACTCTTGTGATAGAATCGGTTTACTTACAAGCTCTGTTGAGTAGTCCATTGCTATTACTTGTCCTGAAGAATTTGTAATATTATATCCATCTGTGTAGTTACCGTAAATTAAGCGGTTTCCCATTATAGTTAAAGCTTGCGCTTGTTTAGGGACATTGTCGAATAACCTTAATAATTCATCGGCACCTAATACAGAATATATTTTAGAATTTGTAAATAAAAAAGTTTGTATGTCATTGTCCGCCCACCCGTTTTCCAACTTATCAAATCTCTCAATTACATATATACTATTAGTCGAAGAGTCTTTAAACAAAAGATCTACTTCCTGAACTCTTTCATCTCCAGTTCCAAAAGAAAGGTTTATAGCGTTAAATCTATTTAGCATTCCTTCATTGTCAAATGTTTTCACACTAAATTTAAAAACACCAGGTTTAAATGCTGGGTTACTGAATAAAGATGTTGCGCTATATTCATTATTTTTATACCTATATCTGTAAGCAAAAGATAAAAATCTATCTTCTATGTAGTTTTCAGATCCCGGCAAACTCAATAACTCAAAAGTAGGGGCTGGCAGGGGAGTATAAGATGCGCTACTGGTTTCATAACCAGGAGGCTGTACTATAACATTTAAATCTAAATCTAATGTAAGATCAACCGTTGTACCGGATGCAGGAAAAGGATAGTTTTGTGTTACATTTATTTTTCTTGGAGGGTTTAACCCGTCGCTAAAAAAAAGTAAATCTTCTATTTTTTCTACTCCAGTTATCAAAAAAAGTGGGTCAAAATTTAAAGTATCATAAGTAATCACATGATAACGTAGAGCGTTATTATTTGTGTTATATGATACTATTAAGTCCAAGCTTAATTTTACACCTCCAAACAAAGGGTCGTGAACAAACCAATACATTGTTTCTTCTGCACCGTCCTCATAGGCCCCTATACACGTAGCGGACGAACTTAAAGTGGTACCGTCAAACGCAAGTGTGGTTAATTGGTCATTACCTTTAGTGTTTTCTACAGCACCTATTTCAGTGGTTTCAGTTGCACCCAAACGCACATTCATGGCGTCTATATATTCTCCAGGAGGAAGTAGTCGCTCATCCACGGACTTATTCATTCGTCCTTTAATAAAATTAGTAGTGGTTATTGCCATATTATTTTATCAATTTACCCTGACCTCTTAAATTCATAAGTAGTCGCCCAGGATGTATATTGCTTAATCTTATTTTTGCATTTCTTAATAGAGACGCTTTGTCTTTTCGAGCTCTATTAACTACATATTCTTGCACGCCTAATTTAGTATTTAATATAGAGTACTTTATAAAGGCATATATATAATCTTCAAATAATTTATTTACACTTACTTTGGAGTCGTCTCCGCCTTCCATTCCGTCTGAAACATATTCTAAAACAATTGAAGCGTGAGCTCCTAATGAGCTGAAGTTTATTACGCCAGATTGTTTGTCTATTTTAAAAGTTGGGTTTATGTTTGCCGTTTCAGTATTTAAACCAAATCTTGCGCCTATAGCGTACTCGAAATACCAACATCCCTCTACGCAAATACCTGGTTGGTTGTTAAATATACTTCGGTCATTTAAGTAAATACCTCTGGACCCTTTGCTTAAGTCAACTTCCGAGTCTTGAGGCATTAAAGCATTACCGTCTTGATCAAAAAGTATATTGCTATTGTTGTCTTGTAAATAGGCTGAGCTCCAATTTGTTTGAATGTTTTCACTTAAGGGAAATAAAACTCCGTTTCTGTATTGTGATATTCTTACCCAATTAACATAATCAGAAGGTAAGACAAAACGAAGCGTAGTGCCCACATCTAATTGTAGAATTTTTATTTCTTTCATTGCATCGTAATTAAGTTCCTGTATTCCACGCTTAGCGTAAAACAATACTTGATAACGATTTATGTTGTTTATTAACTCATGATTACCTTGATACATTAACATAAAGTTGTTGACCACATCTTTCAAGGTTATGTATTGGTATGAACCCCAATTAGAATCTTCAGGCGCTGCACCATTGTTTGTGTAATATTGATATTGGTTTATATATGTCATCTTAACTTGTTTCTTGTGTATCTAAATTTTCTTCCGTTGCTCCAAATTGATATACCTCTGCTTCTCTAATTTCTATACCAATATATTGTAGAATTTTAGCTACTAAATTTGGCTCGTCTGAGATAGGCAATTCAAAGTTTTGATACAAAGGATCACCAGGATTAAAGATAGGGTCATTACCTGACGTGTCTAAGTAAGTCCATTGGGGTGCTAACGGGTATCTAATATATTGCGCTTTTACTGCGTATTCTTGTCTAATTGTCGTAGGGTAAACCTCTACGGTGTTGCCTACTATTGAATTTGGTCCAGCCGCAATATTGGAACTTGCCCCACCCAAGACGTACGCAGGAAACTGTGTTGTCGGTGCCGTTAAGTTTGAACTTGTAAGTAAAAATAATTTGTTTTGATTTACTCTTTCTACTTCAGTTATATTTGTGTTTCTATATATAGTATACGCATCGTTTAAGTTCATGATGTTTGCGCTAATAGAAAGAACCGTAGAGCTGTCTACAGCTGTAACATAACATTGCTGACCAGTTGTGGTGTTAACTATAATGCTTCCGATACCAGGGTTTAACATGGTGACAGGATTACTAACAAATGATTGTGTGGCATCTGTTAACTTAAATGCCGCAACAGTGGTGTTTGTGCCTGAGTACAAAGCTGCCGGGTAATAAAAAAGTTTATTTATTAAATAATAGTCCGCAGGCAATTGATACTTATTAGTTGTCCCTTGGTCAACCGGTAACTGCGCTAAAAAAGCTTCAGCCGAAAAACTATCAATTACTTCTTCTAATCCCTTTACTACATTTGCATATCCTGTGCCGGAGCTTCTTGAGTTTTCTCTATTTATCCAGCTATTGTATTGATAGAAATAATCCTCAAATATATCCATTTGAGCTTGTAGGCAATACAAATTAAAATCCTGAGGAGATATATAGCCGTAGTTGTTTTTATTAGCTACAGCCAGTACTGTGTTTCTAATTGAGTTTATCATCCATTAATCTTTTTACAAAGATAGCAAAAAAAAAAGAGGCCTAAATTTTTAAGCCTCTTGTATTGGTTAATGGTTAAAGGTTGCTATACTTTAGCAATCTCCAGTATTAAACTCGAAGGCAAAGCCCAAGAATATTTTACTGAAGGCCATGGCTGAATTAAAGAGGCAGTAACTGCGTCTTCAAAACCATCTCTCATCGCTTCATCACCTGCAGCAACAGCTGCGTGTGTAATTTTAATCGCTATTCCACTTGCTCCACAATACTGAATATTCACTTCACTATTAATTGGATCTGCAGAAGCATTTTCTACAACTACCACTCCGTCAGAAGCAATTAGTTGTTTTGAAGATGATGTAGCTGAGTATATAATATAGTTTTTGCCGGTTCCCACACCATTTCCTTGCGCTGCTCCAATAGCAACTAAGGATAGTGTATTTGCGTCTACAACACTTGCGACAGTATACATTCTGTCATCTGATGTGTCATGAACTACATCACCCACACTAACTACACCGCCTGTAAATGTAGCGGCTCCATCTTGCAACTCGAGGTTACCAGATTCGTCTACTGTCGTTGTTCCACTCGCGACCGTGTCTTGAACTTTGACTTCAACGTATTTTTGCATAGAACTATACATTAGGCAATAGAAATTCCAGTGACAGCGTCACTTG
>JAAHTH010001173.1_pt2 | contig 18554 bp, 17 predicted proteins | sample 6116091 | NCBI WGS metagenome assembly JAAHTH01 (sample SAMN13939990, study PRJNA603662) | sponge metagenome | isolation source: marine sponge | host: Mycale hentscheli | place: New Zealand | collected 2006 | reverse complement strand
AAGAAATACTTAAAGAAGGTAAAAATAAATTTATCTTAGAATCCCAAGGTGTGGGCAAGTATGGTAGATGTCTTGCTATTATTAAAATTGATGATATAAATGTTAATCAACAATTAATAGAAGAAGGACACGCTACTGCATATTTTGGTGGTAAAAGGTAGGTTATTTATAAAAAGGTTATTATATTAAGGTTAATATGAGTTACTTAGAATACAGAAAAAAAGTATACGAAGATTTAATTAAAGAAATAGACAAAGGTACAGATATTAAATTACTTCGTAAACATTTAGTTAAAGAAATTAATCATTTAAATTATTTAAAAAGTTATGAGTAGAAGTGCAAAAAGTAGATATGAACAATTAATATCTTGGTTGAAAGGATACAAATCTTCACCAGTATCAAATTTTAGAAAACAACAAGAAAAAAAGAAAAGTAATTACAGACAAAAAAGATAATGTCTCAAAATAAAAAAACTTTATAAAGAAAAGGTGGTAGATAAACAAACTATTTTTTATCAATCATCATTACCAAGGGCAGGTTCTACTTTATTACAAAATTTAATAGGACAAAATCCTAAATTTCATGTAACACCTACCTCTGGTATGATTGACATGATGTTAGGAACACGTATTGGTTATAATGGTAACCATGAATCTAAAGCTGGAGATTTAAAGCAATGGAAAGAAGGATTTTATGCTTATTGTAGAGAAGGTTTTAAAGGGTATGTAGGGGCATTAACAGATAAACCTTATATTTTAGATAAAAATAGAGCTTGGGGATCATATTATCCATTATTAAGTGAAATATTACCTAATCCTAAAATATTATTTTTAGTTAGAGATTTAAGAGCAGTATTTGCTTCAATGGAGAAAAAATTTAGAGCAAATCCTGATATGGATGGAGGTGAATTAAATAATATTACTTTACAAGGTATTACTACGCAACAAAGAATAGAACAATGGGCAACTGGACATCCAATAGGATACGCTGTAAATAAATTGAACCAGTCGTTTTTAGATAAATCAGCTAATAATTTTTATATTATTCGTTATGAAGATTTATGTACTAACCCAGAACCAATTTTAAATGGTATTTATAATTTCTTTGATATTGAACCTTATAAACATAATTTTAGTAAAATAGATCAAATAACAGTTGAAGATGATACAATACATGGAATATATGGTGATCATACTATTAGAAATACTTTAGGTATGTTGCCTGATGATTCTAAAGAAATTTTAGGTGAATACACTTATAATTGGGTTTATGATAATTTTAAATGGTTTTTTGATGTTTTTAAATATAATAAATAATGATATATTGGTTTACAGGTCAGCCATGTGCTGGTAAAACAGTTTTAGCAAATATGCTAAAGGAAGAATATTTACCTAATGCTTTTAGAATAGATGGGGATGATATGAGAGAATTATTTTCAAATAAAGACTATTCCATTAAAGGTAGAGTAGAAAATGTAGGTACAGCTCAACGCATTGCCCATTATTTACATAACCAAGGACATGATGTAATAGTATCTTTAGTTTCACCTTATATAGATCAAAGAGAAGATTTTAAAATTTTACTTGGAAATGGTATAAAAGAAATATATGTTCATACTACAGAAATTAGGGAAAGGGATCATTTTGCTGCAATATCGTATGTTCCACCATTTGAAAATTTTATAGATATTAATACAAATTTTGATACACCCATAGAATCACTTAAAAAAATATTAAATGAAATATAGTTTATTTATAGGAAGATGGCAGCCATGGCATTATGGTCATCATTGGTTAATAGATCAAAGACTTAAAGAAGGTAAAAATGTATGTATAGCTATACGTGATATAGAACCTGATGAAAACCAACCTTGGTCACCACAACAAGTTAAAGATAATCTTAAAAAAATATTTTTTAAAGAAATAATTGAAAAAAAGATAAAAATTATAATAATTCCAGATATTGAATCTATTAATTATGGAAGAGGAGTTGGATATGAGATTATAGAACATGTTCCTCCTAAAGATATTAAAGAAATATCTGCTACAAAGATAAGAGAAGCAATGAGAAAAGATGGTAAGTTATAAAAGACATTTAGCAAAAACAATCTCATGGAGGGTTATAGGAACTTTAGATACTATAATCCTTTCTGGTATTATTACTGGATCATGGAAATTAGGACTAGCTATAGGAAGTGTTGAAATTATAACAAAAATGATTTTATACTTTTTTCATGAAAGATTTTGGTATAAATTTATAAAATTCGGTTTATCTAAAAAATAAACCCATATTTATTGTAGTAATAACCCAAATTACTTTAATATTTATAACAAAATAGAATTCTACTAATATGGCTATACTCCAGTCCACAACTATATCTGGATCAATTAATGATACTGGATCCCTACAAATTACAGGTTCTACATTTATGCCTCCCCAAATAGAATCTGCTTTAACAAGTTCATTCACTGCTTCAGGGTTATTATGGGTAAATGCCGATAATTTTAATTTACAATATACAACCGAAACATCTAAAGGTACTATTCAATCACCCGCTTCATTTATGGGTGCTTGGTCTGCTGGTGGTGCTTTAATTCAAGGTAGACAAATATTAGGGGGAGCAGGAACACAAAATGCAGGAATAGCTTTTGGTGGAGAAGTAAATGCTAATGTATCATGTACAGAAGAATATGATGGTTCATCTTGGGCAGCGGGTGGTGCTTTAATTACGGCAAGACGTAGTTTAGGTTCAGCAAAAGCAGGAACACAAAACGCAGCATTAGCATTCCAAGGTCAGGTAAATGCTAAATCTACTTGTACTGAAGAATATAATGGTTCTTCTTGGTCATCTGGAGGTGCTACCAGTACTTCAGTGCGTGATTCAGTAGGAGCAGGAACACAAAATGCTGCATCATCTATTGGTGGTCAAAGTAATGCTACTCCAGATAATGAAGACAATACAGAACATTATAATGGAACATCTTGGTCATCTAGTGATACTTTAATAACAGGAAAATTTAGCGCTGGTGTAGCAGGAACACAAAATTCGGCATTAGTCTTTGGAGGTCAAACTCCCACCTATTTATCATCTGCTGAAGGATATAATGGTATATCTTGGTCAGTATTGAATGGTCTACTTGAAGCAAAAAGCAGTCTAGGTGGAACAGGTACAATGACCGCAGCAGTAGCATTTGGAGGAAATACTCCTACAATACTATCAAAGACTGAAGAATGGAATGGGATAAGTTGGGTTAATAGTTGTAATATGATTACAGCAAGGAAAGATTTAGGCTCAGCAGGAACACAAAATGGAGCATTAGCATTTGGAGGGTCAACTCCTACTCTAAGCTCAACTTTAACAGAAGAATACACTAAAAACGATATAGTACCATATACAACTTGTGTATGGTCAAGTGGTGCTGGAAATATAGTTAATAAATCTGCTGGTGCAGGTGCTGGAGATGCAAATGCTGCTTTATCATCTGGAGGAAATATAGTTCCTACTAGAGTAGCTTGTACAGAAGAATTTGATGGTACAAATTGGTCAGCAGGTGGTGCTATGATTAATGCTACGGGTAATGGTGGTGGAACAGGTACACAAAATGCTGCATTAGCAGCAGGTGGTGAACCAGCAAGTTGTTTTAAAGCAGAGGAATATAATGGTACAAGTTGGGCTTCAGGTGGAAATTTAAGTCAGGGTGGATATGGTAATGCAACTTTAGGAACACAAAATAGTGCTATAAACTTTGGTGGTAACTATACAGGTAAAAAAGCAGAAACTTATAATGGTACATCATGGTCAACAATAAGTGATATGAATTGTTGTAGAAGGGGTTCTGCTGGAGGAGCAGGTACATCCAATGCAGCTATAGTATTTGGTGGTAGATGTTATACAGCACCAACTACTTGTCAACTAACACTTTCGGAAGAATGGAATGGCTCCTCATGGTCATTCGGGGGATCATACACAACTGCGGCAAGTAATGGTGTTGCTGGTGGACAAACTGTAAGTACAGCTCTATCAACTGGTGGATATAACCCATCAAATCCTACAGGTACATTCCAAACAGAATTATATAATGGTACATCATGGTCAGCAGGTGCAAATGCATTAGAAAATATAAAACAGTCACAAGGGAATTCCATTGGTGCTAGTGCTTTTACCGTAGGAGGAAATCAATCTCCAGCTTCTCCAGCACAGCATAATAGATCACAATTTTATAATGCAGTTTGCTCAGCAACAATGTGTAGTGCTGCAGGAGCATGGAGTGTGGCAGGTAAAAATATAACACCTAGAGAAGCAAGAGGATTTAGTGGTCAAGGTACTCAAAATGCTGTATGGCTAGCGGGAGGAAGAGGTCCTGGACTAAGCCCATATGGAACTCTTAATACAGAATTATATGATGGTACAACTTGGTCGGCAGGTAATGATATAACCCTTGATGCTATTGCAAGAGCAGGTACTGGTACACAAAATGCAGGATTACTAGCAGGTGGGTTTGATGGAGGTATGCAAAGTACAACAGAAGAATTTAATGGTTCAACATGGAGTGGTGGAGGTAGTATGTCTAATGCCCTATATGGTAGAATAGCTGTTGGTATTCAAAATGATGCTTTAGTATGGGGTGGTTCTCCAACTCAAACTTGTACAGAAGAGTATAATGGTTCATCTTTTTCAACAGGTGGTGCATTTAATACTGGTGCCAAATGTCAATCAGGTATTGGGGCTAGTGTTAATGCCGCTTTAGCTTTTGGTGTTGAACCTGCTAAGAATTGTGTTCAAGAATATGACGGTTCATCCTGGTCGGCAGGACCTAATCTAATTAATAATCGTAGTATATCTGCAGCAGCAGGTACTACAAATGCTGGTGTAACATTTGGAGGACGAGTTCCAACTGCACCAGATGATGCTTCTTCAACATCAACTGAAGAATGGAATGGTTCAACATTTAGTGCAGGTCGCCACTTAAATTTGGGCTCAAGATGGGTTGGTGGAGCAGGATCTCAAACTTCTGCAATAATGCAAGCAGGAAATAGTTATACAGGACTTACAGAAGAATATACTTGTACTTTAACTGGAAATTGTTTTGGTGCATGGAGTCAAGGAGGAAACTTAATTTTAGGTAGATGTATAGGTACAGGTTTTGGAACATCTACTTCAGCACTTTTTATTGGTGGATATAATAACCCATCAGGCCATCAAAGTACTACTGAAGAATACGATGGTACATCTTGGTCAGCTGGAGGGGCAATAGGAATTGGTGCTAGAGAAGGAGCAGCAGGATTTGGTACACAAAATGCAGGTGTAATAGCATCAGGTAATAGTAGTACTAATAGTTTATTTAGTGATTCTCAAAATTATGATGGGTCTAGTTGGAGTACAAGTGGAAATGTAATTACTGCTAGATGGTTTGCCGCTACTTCAGGTGCTGGTATTCAAGATGCAGGTGTTATAGCAGGTGGTAGAACACCTACAAGTGGACCTACCGTAGGTTGTGTAGAAGAATATAATGGTTCTTCTTGGTCATCTGGAGGTGCTTTAATACAGGGAAGATGGGGTGGTGGTTCAGCAGGAACACAAAACGCTTCAACTTATGCAGGTGGATCTAATGGTCCAGCAGGTACTTATTATTGTAATACTGAAGAATATAATGGTACAGCATGGTCAGCATCAAATAATATACTAAGTGAAAAAACAAATGTAGGTTCATCAACAGCTGGTACTCAAAATGATTATTCTATATTTAATGGGTATACTCCTACAGATACTTCTAGTCATGAAGTATATAATGGTATAGCTTGGAGTACTCAAACGGCAACTCCTAAAGCTAGTAGAGGACCAAGTGGTGCTGGAAAAACAACAAATGGTTTAATGTTTGGTGGGGAGAGTAGTGAAACATATGTGGCAGATACCTATCATTTCAACTGTGATACTTTATTAGGAGCAGGATTACAAACAAATAGAACTGAAGTAACTTTAAGTTAAAAATATATTTATAATCAATGGCACAATTATTAAAATCATCAATAACAGGATCAACCACTGATACAGGATCACTTATAGTAAGTGGATCCTACCCTATTACTTTACCTCATATAAGTAGTGGATCAGGAGAAGTATCTTTTGATTCAGGATCAAATTACCAAATGTGGTTTGATAATGGAGATAATTATGTAAAATATCTTGTTTGGGGTTCATATAAACCTGGTGCTTGGTCAGCAGGTGGTAATCTAATAGTTGCAAGAGCTCTTGGAACTGGAGCTGGTACACAAAATGCAGCATTATCTATGGGTGGAGATCAACCCCCTAATTTTTATACTTGTACAGAAGAATACGATGGTTCATCTTGGTCAGCAGGTGGTGCTTTAATACAAGGTAGATCAGGTACAGGTGGTGGTGGAACACAAAATGCGACTTTACTTGCAGGTGGATGTAATACCCCTATTGCTCAAAATTTAACTTGTACAGAAGAATATAATGGTTCATCTTGGGCAGCAGGTGGTGCTTTATCTGTTGGTAGATATGGTTTAGGAGGAGCAGGTACGCAAAATGCAGGAATAGTTTTTGGTGGTTATAATCCCCCAACAATGACAACTTGTACAGAAGAATATAATGGTTCATCTTGGTCATCTGGTGGTGCTATAATTAATGGTCGTAACTTTATGGCAAGTGGAGGAAGCCAAAATGCGGCTTTACTTGCAGGTGGTACTCCAGGAAGAAGCGATTCTCAGGAATACGATGGTTCATCTTGGTCAACAGGTGGTACTATGAATAATGGAAGAGATGGAGTAGGTCAAGGTTGTTTAGGTACACAAAATTCATCTTTAGTACATGGTGGTCAGATAACTTCACCTGCTGCTACAACTTGTGTTGAAGAATATGATGGTACATCTTTTACAAGTGTTGCTGCATTACCTTCATCAAGAAGACAAGCAGGATCTGTAGGTACTCAAGACAGTGCATTAAGTGTCTCTGGTAGAGGAGTATCTCCAGCTCCAACTTATATTAGTAATACTGAAGAATATTCAAAACCATTTATCCCACCATTCTCATGTAATTTTCCTTTAAATGCATGGGCTACTAAGGCATCACTTATTACTGCAAGAGCTTATTTAGGAGGAGCAGGAATAAATAATGCGGCTGTAGTTTTCCAAGGAACTACAGGTACAAAAGTAGCATGTACAGAAGAATTCGATGGATCTTCATGGACATCAGCTAACGCCGTACCCAATGCTCATCAAACTATAGCAGGTACAGGTACTCAAACTGCAGCTCTATCAATTGGTGGTAAAACTGTTTCCGGGGATGTATTTGAGAAATGTACTTTTGAGTATGATGGTACAAATTGGTCAGTAGGTGGAAATTTAATTACTGGTAGATGTGCTGCTGGTGCTGCTGGTTCACAAAATGCAGCTGTAACTTTTGGTGGATATGCTCCTTATTTAGATAATACCGAAGAATATAATGGTTCATCTTGGTCTAATGGTGGTGACTTAATTACAGCAAGAGTAGATAGTGATGGTGCTGGAACTCAAAATGCAGCGTTATCAATAGGTGGTTCAAGTCCTGCTGGAAGATTAGATGATACAGAAGAATATAACGGTACATCATGGTCTACTGGAGGTAACTTAATTACATGTAGAACACTTGCATCTGCTGCAGGTACACAAAATGCCGCATTATATTATGGAGGTGAAAATCCAGCATTAGGAGTTATGACAAATGTAGAAGCATATAATGGTTCGTCTTGGTCCGCTGATGACGCTATGATAACAGCTAGACAAGGTACTGCTGGTGGTGGAGTACAAAGTTTAGCATGGGCTACTGGTGGAGCAACACCTACAATTGTAGGTACAACAGAAGTATATGAGGAAACGTCAGTAATTTGCACAAGTGATGCATGTGTTAGTGTTGCACCTGGTGCATGGTCAGTAGGTGGTGCTACAATTATAGCAAGACGTTATCCAGGAATGGCAGGATCCGCTCAAAGTGATGCCTTACTAGCAGGTGGACTAGCAAATGTCAATGTTACTAATACGGAAGAATATGATGGTACATCTTGGTCAGCAGGTGGTGCCATGATTTGTGCAAGACAATATTTAGGAGGAGCAGGAACTCAAAATGCAGGAGCAGTATTTGGGGGTACCACTACTCCCACCAGTCCTGCAATATGTGATTTAACAGAAGAATATGATGGTTCTTCTTGGTCAGCAGGTGGAACTTTAATTACTCCTAGAGAGGGTGGATCAACTTATGGTGGTACCCAAAACGCAGCTATTTATGCCGGTGGAGATGATCCAAGTGGAGTAGCTTGTACAGAAGAATATGATGGTTCATCTTGGTCAGCAGGTGGTGCTTTAAGCCAAGCAAGACAGTATTTAGCTGGAGTAGGCACACAAAATGCTCATTTAGTATATGGTGGTTACATTGCTGGAGAAACAGTATGTACGGAAGAATATAATGGTTCAACATGGTCATCAGGTGGTGCTTTAATTACAGCGGTACGTCATACTGCAGGTAGTGGTACACAAAATGATGCTTTAGCCTTTGGTGGATATCCTAACACGGGTGTTTCACAAGCATATAATGGTTCATCTTGGTCATCAGGTGATAGTATGATTGTTGCTAGGTTTGGTCATGGGGGTGCAGGTACTGCTGTAGGATCTACCTTAGCATTTGCTGGTTTTAATGGTTCAAATGTAACTTGTACAGAAGAATATACTATAACTTGTACCCCAGGTTTCTACAACTATCAAACTTGTTTACGTTGTTTAACAGGTACTATAACATCATTATAAGATAAAATATTTATATATAAAGAATAATAAATGGCTCAATTAAAACAAACCTCAATTACTGGATCACTTAATATTTCAGGATCTACTATAATAATGCCTAATTTAACGGCTAGTGTTTATAGCGGTTCAGGTGGACAAATGTGGATCGATGATTCAGCTGGTTTAGAAATGAAATTTATTAGAAATATGTCATATGGTGATGGTTCATGGGCTATTGGTGGGAATTTAATTAACCAAAATCACGCTAATTTTGCAGCTGGAATAGGAAGACAAAATGCAGCATTAGCTGCAGGAGGTAATGGTGCCCCTAATACACAAACAGATAAAACAGAACATTATAATGGTACAGCTTGGTCAGCAGGTGGAACATTAAATAATTCAAGATATAAATTTAATGGATCAGGTGTTGAAACCTCAGCTTTTGTAGCTGGTGGTGAAGCACCCGGTGTTGTCGCTGATACAGAAGTATATAATGGTACAGCTTGGTCAACAAGTGGTAATTTAATCCAATGTAGATATGGGGTTATGACTGCTGGAGCATCGGCAAATGTAGGATTAGCATTTGGTGGGTGTAGACCTGGTGCATGGGTTAGTTGTACAGAAGAATTTAATGGATCAACTTGGTCATCAGCAAATGCCATGAATCAAGCTAGATCATTTGGATTTGGAGAAGGAGTACAAAATTCAGCATTAGCTGCTGGTGGATATTGTGGTTCTCCCGCAGCAGGTACAGTACAATGTAATTCAGAATCATATAATGGTACATCTTGGTCAGCAGGTGGTAATATGAATTTTGGAAGAACAAGTGGTGGTGCAGCTGGTACTTGTTCAGATGCTTTTATGGCAATGGGTGGTACTACCCATCCTGGTGAATTAACTTGTACAGAATTTTATGATGGTTCAACTTGGACAGTTGGAAGTGCCTTTACTATAGCTAGAAGAAGAAATGTAGGTGCAGGAACAACCTGTGCTGGTTTAGTTTTTGCAGGTATATCTCCTGGTAATGTTTCTTCAACTTCAACACAAGAATGGACACGACCCGAAGTAATTCCATTTACTTGTACTTTACCTGGTGTATGGAGTTCAGGTGGTTCTTTAATTACAGCAAGAAGAGGATTAGGTGGTGGAGGTACTCAAAATGCTGGAATAGTATATGGAGGTACTAATGGACCTGGTAATGCTCCTCAAACACAATTAACAGAGGAATATGATGGTTCATCTTGGTCTGCGGGTGGTACTCTAATTACAGGATATTGGAGAACAACTGGAGGAGGAACACAAAATGCAGCAATACAATTTGGTGGTTATTGTAGTGGTGGATCTACTAATAGCTCTAACACGGAAGAATATAATGGCTCAGCTTGGTCATCGGGTGGTGCTTTAATTAATGCAAGAGCAGAATCAACTGGTACTGGAACTCAAAATGCAGCATTAGCAACATCAGGTAAAGATGGTCCAATTAGTTGTGTAGAAGAATATAATGGTTCAGCTTGGGCTAATGGTGGAGCAATAATTACAGCAAGAAGATTTTTAGCATCATCAGGAACACAAAATGCTGGATTAGCTTTTGGTGGAGTTACTGTAGCTTGTACAGAAGAATATAATGGTTCATCCTGGTCAACAGGTGGAGCTTTAAGTACGGGAAGATGGGGATTATCAGGTGCTGGTTCTCAGACTGATTCATTAGCATTTGGTGGTAATAATGGATCATATAGAACATGTACAGAAGAATATGATGGTACATCTTGGTCATCATCAACCGCTTTAATTACTGCTTTAGCTTTAGGATCAAATGGTGGAGGAGGACAACAAACTACTTCTGCAGCATTTGTAGCAGGTGGATATAATCCTAGTAATTTAAATAATACACAAGAATTTAATAAAACTGAAATTTGTACAGGTACATATCAATGTTATTTACCAGGTGTATGGAGTAATAGTGGAAATCTAATAACAGCTAGAATAAAATTAAGTGGAAATTCATCATCTATAGGTGCAGGTATAGTTATGGGGGGTTGTGCTCCAATTCCAATTAATGTAATGTATGCTTGTACAGAAGAATATAATGGCTCATCTTGGTCAGCAGGAGGAGCTATGATTAATGCTAGAGGATTATTAGGTGGTTTTGGAACACAAGATGCACAAGTTGCAGCTGGTGGTTCAACAACTATGCCTACCAACACATCTGACTTAACAGAAGAATATAATGGTTCATCCTGGTCAACAGCTACTGCTATGATTACTGCAATGAGGGAAATAGGAAGAGCTGGAACTACAGCACATGCCGGTTTAGTATTTACTGGAGGTAGTAATAAAACACAAGAATATGATGGTACAAACTGGTCAACAGGTGGTAATTTAATAACAGGAACAGTTAATCCTGGTGGGTTTGGAGAAGCAAATGCAGCTGTAAGAGTAGGTGGTGAAGCGGGTGCTCTTCAAACTTGTGTAGAACATTATGATGGCTCAACTTGGTCAGCAGCAACAGCATATCCTCTTATAACTTGTGCTGCACAAGGTGCTGGTACTCAAAATGCGGGAGTGTCATTTGGTGGAGCTACTTTTCCATCCCCTTCAACTGAAGCTTTACAGAATACTTACTCATATAATGGTGTTTCATGGAGTGCAAGTGGGAATTTAAATTGTGGAAGATCAAGTACAGGTGGGAATGGTACACAATCTGGAGCTTTTGCAGCAGGTGGTGTAGGTCCTGCTACCTTAAATCTAACAGAAAATTATTGTGAAGCATTAGTCTATTATAATTTAGATGCTAACTTTCATTCAATTTAAACTAATTTAATATTTATCATAAACATAATAAAAATAATTTAAAATGGCTTATTACACAACAGCAAATACAGGTAAAGGATTCATAACTCACGCAGATAATGAATCAGCCCACGTTGCAGGTTATCCTGGTGACGTTTGGGTTACTGAAAATACGACTTGGGCAACTAGAGTTAGTGCTACTGAAAAAACAAAAGTAGAAGCACAAGCATTAGTTGATGCAGCAATATCAGGTTCATATTATGATGAAGGACCAGATAGCGGATCAGCAGTAGTAGTTACTCTCCCATAATTAAAGGTTGGATATTCAGAACAAATTTATTATATTAACAACAATATAAAGTTACACATACATGTCAGAAAATAAAGAAACGCAAGATCTAGCCATAACGGATGATCTTAAACCAGTTCTTTCGGTTTTAAAAGAGAAAGATGCTCAATCAGTAATTGCTCTTAGAGAAGAATTAACTGATACTTGGACTAAAAAACAAATATTCCGTACTGAAACAGAGATGAGAATTTCAGTACTTAACGATGGTAAACATCCAACTCAAGCCTCTAAATATTGGCAATCAGTAAGAGAACAAAACGCTATGTTTGAAGCTCTTATGGGATTATCCTTTGATTTAAGAAGATCAGAAATTAAAAGACTTAAATTAGAGAAAAAAGTGTTAAAAGCCCAAAATGAGGGTGATGAGTTAAAACAAATGGAACTCCAAGTTGATTTAGATGAAAACCTCTATGGTAGAGCTAATATGGAACAAGTAGCTCAGGATAGAGTTAGAGAATTAAATACTTGGTCTAAAATAAAATCTGAATTAGAAGATGGTACTTTTGATTCTGAAAATGTTAACACTCATCAAGCAGAATCTTATAAACATGCTCTAAATAATAGAGTAAAAGCACTAGGCCCAAATGCAGGTCCAGCTGAAGTAGTTAATGCAGTAGGTCCACTTCAAACAGTACAACGTTTACAAAAAGAAGATGGTCAATTACTTGATTTTAAAGAAGCTAAATTGCAATTAACACAAGGTCAACCACAACCAGAACAACCAGAATAATAAATGTTTATTTACCGAAAAGAGGGTGCACTATCACCTGAGTTATGTAATTCTTTTATAGAGTCGTTTGAGGCATCAGATGAAAAAAAACCTGGTGTTTTATATGGCCCTGAAGGACAATCTTCTACTAGTGGTAAAAAATCAACAGATCTTACTTTCCATCCAGGTTATTTGGAAGATAAAACATGGGGACCTTTACTAAACCAATTAGTTCCTATAATTGAAAATGCTCAATCATTCTATGTAAATAGATATTCTGATGCTTTTCAAAAACTAGATCCATTTAGAATAGATTCTCATTTTAATATGCAACGTTATCTTCCTAATGAGGGATTTTCAGGTTGGCATTGTGAGAGAGCTGGATTAAAACATTCTAATAGAATATTAGTATGGATGGTCTATTTAAATGATGTGACTGATGGAGGTGAAACTGAATTTTTCTATCAAAAACATTGGGAAGAATCTAAACAAGGTAAATTATTAATATGGCCTTCAGATTGGCCTTATTTACATAGAGGAGTTTCCTCACCAACACAAACTAAATATGTATTAACTGGATGGTTTGTACACTATCCTATAGATAACGAAAATAATCAAGATAATGTTTCCGATTAAATCATATAACGACTTTACACCAACTTCAAATTGGAATTATTTTTCTTATTTTAAAAATGTATTTAATGATGAAATGATCGATAAATTAACTACAGATGTGGAAGCTAATTATAAATTTGAAAAAGGTAGAACAGGTGTTAAAGAATTAGGTACAGATACAGATTCATATAAAACAAATAATAGAGATATAGCTTATATTGGTTTAGATCCAAATTTTAAATGGTTATATGATACATTATGGCCTTTAGTTACACAAGCTAATGATGAACTTTTTCATTTTGATATTGATGTAGTTACTGATCCTATCCATTATGTTATTTATCCTACCCCTACTACACCTCAAAATAATGATGGTGGTCATTTAGATTGGCATATGGATGTAGGTGCACATGCAGTTAATAAAAGAAAACTAGCCATGACAGTTCAATTAACAGATCCCAAAGATTATGATGGTGGTGATTTTGAAATATGGTTTGGAGGTGATAAACAAGTTTTAGTACCAAGAGAAAAGGGTGATGTAATTATATTTCCTGCTTTTTTAATGCATAGGGTAACCCCAATAACTAGAGGAGAAAGAAGATGTTTAGTATTTTGGACAGGAGGAAGACCATTTAGATAAATGATAGAATTTAAAACTATACAAAATCAATTATTTACTACCCCCGTTTGGGAGAGTATGTTAACTGGAGTAGATAATCAATCTATAAAACAATATGCTTTAGATTTAAGAAATAAATATCCTGGTGCTAATATATCTAATAGAGGTGGATGGCACTCTAAAGAATTAGAAACACCATTACCATCTGCTTTAGATAAATTAATAAATGATTTAACAATGTTTATTAACGATTATTGTGCACAAATAACAGGAATAAACGATTTAATATTAGGTAATTGGTGGATCAATATAAATGGTAAAAACAATTATAACGCCGAGCATGACCATCAAAATGCCGTACTTTCCGCGGTATATTATGTAGAAGTATTAGCAAATAATACAGGTAATTTAGTATTACATAGAGAGGATCCTTCAAGATATTATTTAGGAAAATATAAAAAAGATAATACCCATTTTACCCAACAAATGTATACTTCAGAACCAACTTGTAGTAAATTAATAGTTTTTCCAGCTTGGACAAAACACTCAGTAGAAATGAATAATTCAGAAACAGAACGAATTTCTATCGCATTTAACTTTGTAGAACCAAAATAAATTCGTACATTATAATTAGGTTATGATACAAAATCCAGATGCACAAGTGTTTCAAATGTTTCCTATACCATTATATGTAACTACATATAGAGGGGATACAACTGAATTTACAAAATATTTTAATTCACAAGAAATGAATCCTGCTACTAGTGGTGGTGGGTATGGTGAAATATCTAAAAACTCTTATATTATAGATAATCCTATTTGCAAACCATTAGCAGATTTTTTTATGAAATGTTTTGAGGATTTTGCTACCAATATAATGAGATATAAGTATGATAAATTACAATTTTCTCAATCATGGTTAACTTATAAACAACCAGGCCAATTTCATAAAGCACATTCTCACCCTAATACTTTATTAGCAGGTGTTTTTTATTATGATTACCAACCAGATGATTCTGCACTTTGTTTTTCTAAGGAAGCAAAATCATTTAATAGATCTCATTTAGAACCATCTCTTTTAGATGACTATCAAGACCATCCTTTCTCTCAAGAAGAATTATATTTTAAACCACAAGAAAATAATTTTATTATTTTCCCATCTTGGGTAATGCATGGTGTACCACCTAATAAAACAAATAGAGTACGTAAAGCATTAGGAGTTAATGCTCTAACTACAGGTACTTTAGGAGACAAAGAAACAATTTCAGAAATAATATATGGAAGATATGCAAAATAAAAATACAACTTGGCAAACAAGTAATAATACAGAACCACAAAAAGGATATGAAATTTTGGATTTATTTCCAACACCAGTATTCGTTACAAAAATGCCTAATAGTTTATCTAATATAATCCCTTTTTTAGATAAACAAGAACCAAATGAAGGAAGTGATGAAGCTAATTACGGTGAACGTTCAGATAATAGCTATATTTTAAATGAACCAGAATGTATTGAAGCTAAAACATTTATACTAGAACAAATAAAAGAATTTGCAAATAATATATTATTATATGATTATGATACTTATGAATTATCTCAATCATGGGTTTCTAGAAAACATCCAGGCCAACATCATACAATGCATATTCATCCTAATAGTATGATTTCAGGAGTATTTTATTATGGTGATCCATCCCCTAAAACCCCTGCTATTAAATTCCATAAAATGTCTGGTGGGTTAAATGTAAATCAATTACAAGCTAGAACTAAACTTGATAAGAGGCCAAGCAAACATGCTTGGACAACATTTGATTTAGAATTTGAACCTGGTTTATTAACAATATTCCCATCTCATCTATTCCATTCTGTACCAATAAATGAAAGTGATAAAATAAGAAGCAGTGTAGCATTCAATGCAATACCTAAAAATTATTTAGGTCAAGAAAAAAATTTAACTGAATTAAATTTTAGTAAAATAATTTAATGGAAAATAAAGATAAATATATAGTTTGGCATATTCAAGGAGGATTAGGTAAAAACATAGCTGCAACTGCTTTATGTGCAGATTTAAAAAGAAAATATTCTGATAGGAAACTTATAATGTTAGTCTCATATCCTGAAATATTTTTAGGAAACCCTTTAATTGACAGAGTTTATGCTATAGGCCAGTCTCCTTATTTCTATGAAGATTATATTGAAGATAAAGATGTTATAGTTTTTAGACATGAACCTTATAATCAATCCAAACATATAACTAAGAAAAAACATTTAATTAGTAATTGGTGTGATTTATTAGATATAGAATTCAAAAACCAACAACCTATTTTATATCCTAATTACTCCCAACAACAATTTACAGGTTTATGGCAAAGACAAAAACCTACTATGGTTTTACAAACGGGGGGTGGTCCAATGGAAGGTCAAAAATCTCCTTATTCTTGGACAAGAGATATGCCAATAGAAGTAGCACAAGAAATAGTAAATAGATTTTCACAACAATATCATATATTCCAAATAACAAGACCGAATGGATACAAATTAAATGGAGTAGAAGTTCTCTCTCAACCTTATTTAAATATGGAATTATTTGCTCTGTTAATTTTTTCACAAAAACGTGTTTTAATTGATTCTTGTTTACAACACGCTGCAGCGGCATTAAACTTAAAGTCAACTGTATTATGGGTTGGAACTTCCCCAACAGTATTTGGTTATAATTTACATAAAAATTTAATTGCTAAACTACCTAAAAAAGCTAATCAATTAATTGGAAGTTATTTATTTGATTATCAATTTTCAGATAATTTTCATGAGTGTCCATATATGGATGTAAAACAAATATTTAATATAGAAGAAATAATAAAAAATATATAATGAGTTATAATATCTTAGGTATAAATCCTGGTCATAATGGTTCTGCCTGTTTAGTAGCAGATGGAGAATTAGTTTATTATTTAGAAGAAGAAAGATTATCTCGTAAGAAATATGATGGTAATCCATTTAAAACTATGATAGATATAATGTCTAGATATCATGTTGATGAATTAGTAATAGTAGGTACTTATCCCAATCACCCAATATTAGGATGGAATTTGGAAGATGTATTTACAGGACTAGTTAGAAAATTTTATCCCAATGTAAAAACAACCCTATTAGGTCAGGAACATCATTTAACCCATACCTCTTGTGCTTTTTACAATTCAGGATTTAAAAAAGCAGTAGCCATAATAGTAGATGGAGCAGGTACTAATAAAGATATTAGTATGAATGGAGAGGGCTCTATCAAAGCAAAAGGTTGGGAAACAGAATCAGTATGGCAGTGTGAATACCCAGCTAATTTTTCATTACTACATAAAGTATTTGGTCATAATACTCAAAATAGAATGGTGAATGATAAATTTGATGTTGGTAATAGTGTTACTATAGTTAAGGCTTATGAGGCAGTAACTCATTATTTAGGTTTCGCATTTTTAGAGGCAGGTAAAACAATGGGATTATCATCATATGGTAAAGACAATCCCGGAATACCTCAATTATTTAAAGATAATAGAGCTTCTAAAGATATTTTTATACCAGATTACCCTTTAGGTGCTTATATAGATGATCAATCAAATCCAATATTCAAACGTAATAGGCATCCTAAAAATTTTCATAACAATTTTAACGAAGTATTAGATATTGAAAAAGATTTAGCATATAAAATACAAAAAGAAACACAAGAAAAAGTAGGTGATTTAATTGAACAAGCAATTAATGTAACTAATATAAATCAAGTTGTATTAGCCGGCGGTTATGGGTTAAATTGTGTTGCTAATTATTATTTACAAAAACGTTTTCCAAAAGTAGAAATCTATTGTGAACCTATATCTCATGATGGAGGTACAGCAATAGGGGGTGCTAAGTTAGCTTGGCATAAAAATAATAATGATAATACAATTAGAAAACAAACATCATTATATTATGGGCCCAAATATGATAAAAGCCAATTAAGACAATCTTTATTACAAGTAAAAGATAAATTTAATAATTATGAAGGCCATCCTAAAGCAGTAGCTGAATTATTAAAAGAAGGTAATATAGTTGCAATGTATCAAGGTAGTAGTGAAGCAGGTCCTAGAGCACTTGGTAACAGAAGTATACTTTACAATCCTACTGATCCTAATGGTAAAGATTTTGTTAATAAAGTAAAAGGTAGAGAATGGTTTAGACCATTTGCAGGTACAGTACTAGAAGAAGATGCTAATGAATGGTTTGACTTTGCTAATATGGAAGGATCACCATTTATGATGTATGCTGTAGATGTTAAAAAAGATAAACAAAATCAAATACCTTGTATTACACATGTTGATGGTACTTGTAGAATACAAACAGTGAATCAAGATCAAAATATAAATTATTATGATTTAATAAATGAATTTAAAAAAATAACAGGTGTACCTATTTTATTCAATACATCATTTAATCTAGCGGGTCATCCTTTAGTTGAAACACCTAATGATGCTTTACAAACAATACTTGGAAGTGATATAAAATATTTGTATCTTCCAGAAATCAATTTATTATTAGAAAAAAAGTAAGTTATGCAACAAATTATAGAAATTAAAAAAAATAAATCAAATTACGTACAAATAGAACTTCGTGAATATGAAGGCCACAAATATGTAGATGTGAGAGAATTTTATGATGCTGAAGATGG
>JAAHTH010001670.1_pt1 | contig 18584 bp, 14 predicted proteins | sample 6116091 | NCBI WGS metagenome assembly JAAHTH01 (sample SAMN13939990, study PRJNA603662) | sponge metagenome | isolation source: marine sponge | host: Mycale hentscheli | place: New Zealand | collected 2006 | reverse complement strand
CCCCCGCACCGACCGCGAGCCGGGATATTGGCTTCTGTGGAGACAGACTCGGGCGTGGGAGGGAGAGAAAGGGTGGCAGTCGATGAATGGCTTGAGGGCGATCATAATTTTCATATTATGCGTGACCACCCGTTTCATAAAACTGAGATTCTGGGCGGCATGTGGGGCGTTCGAGGAACAGTTCTTAACGATATAAAAGAAATGATTGCCGATTACGATAACGGAGATTATGACAACAAGTACCAAGTAGACCAAAACTTCTTGCGAGACGTAGTTTACCCACTTGTAAAAGAAAACGCTAAGGTTCACGACCCCTTTTTTGAGCGAATCCACTTTCCCACCTTGAGATGCCCACCAGACTTTGTTGGGCAAGTCTATGACGAAAACGAAAGGCCGCAATTTTAATGAAACCTATTCACTTAATTACGATGTCTGGAAATAGCAGACGCTTTATTGATGCAGGTTATGACCACAAGGCTTTGTGTGAGATCAATGGTCAAACAACGATAAAGAAGTTTGTAGACTCTTGGGGTGATTTTCACGAGTACGAAACAATCTTTCTTTGTAGAAATGAAGACTTAGATAAGGGTAGGCTAAGTGCCGAAATCAATAGGGTTGCACCTTACGCCAAAATCTTTGGAGTTGAAACGAATAGTGGAGGGCCAGTATATTCTATATCTAAAATCTTCAAAGAGCTAAACAAATTCGACCATAGTAATCCTATTTTGGTAAGCTACATCGACACTTTGCAGAAAACATCACTAGCTAGAATGTTCCACTCTTTTAAAAACCACAACGCTGGACTCACTGTGCATGGACTAAAAAACCCACACTGGCGAACAAGTAGAAGTTACTGCCTTGTAAAAGCAGAGCCAACTACAGGGCTAGTAACCTACATTCAAGAAAAGTACCCGTTTACCGAGAAAGACTTTGAGGAAGGTTCCGAAAAAGAACAATCATTCGGTTCCAGCGGAAATTACTACTTTGAATCTTTAGCATTGATGCAGAATTCGTTTGAAGATTTAATGCTAAGTGGGGTCAAAGTAAACAATGAGTTTTACGTAACCCAAGCTGTCGAAAATTTAGTAAATCAAGGATTAGGCGTTAAGGCTTACAAATGTCCTTATGCAGCACTTGGAGTACCAGAGGATTTGGAAGATTACGCATTTTGGGAACGGTGGCATGATAAAAATATCTCATAGAGGCAATCTGGACGGTAGGATTCTGGACAGGGAAAATACTAGACTGTATGTAGACGAAGCACTTGCAAAAGGTTTTGACGTAGAGATAGACGTAAGATTTCGTGATGGGAAATTATGGATGGGTCACGACTATCCAGATGAGAAAATAGACATGGAGTGGCTCGATATAAACAGAAAAAAGCTATGGGTACACTGTAAAGATTTAGACAGTATATTGTACCTTAGAAGCATACCTTTAGGGGTTCACTACTTTGGTCATGCAAATGATCCCTTTGTTTTAACTTCTAGAGGGTTCTTATTCTGCATACCAAGAGACGATTTAACTGAAACGTGTGTTATGGTTATGCCAGAACACTTTAATTTCGAACCGCTATCAGACAACAAAGCTGGTGCGGTATTAACAGACTTTCCTTTACACTATGGAGAATGATATGACTGATACAAAAAAGGCAACGGAGCTAGAATGGTCTTTAGCTCAACAAAAAGAATTCAGAGATTGGGGAGGGTACGATGTTGGTCTATCCACCAAGGATGACTGGGGATGGTACTGGAAGCAGAATATGAATAACTGGGAAGACATCAAGGGTAAACACTTTGAAAACGTTATCGAAGTTGGATGCGGCCCCTTCGGTAAAAACACAGAATTGGCTCTTGAATTGATGACATACGACAATATGTATCACCTAGACCCACTCTTAGACAAGTACACGCTCAAGGGGGAATCTGGAATCCACAAGATTATCAACGACACCAACAGTACCAAGCTGCCCATACCCCTTGAAGACTTCACTCAGCACGATAATATGTTTGATTTGATGATTTGCTGCAACGTAATTGACCACTGTTTTGATTCTGACAAGTGTTTTGAAAATATGTATAAAGCACTCCGACCCGGAGGAATCTTATTGTTTGGAAATGACCTAAAAGCAGAAGAAGATATGGCTATTGCGAGAGATCAGGCTCATCCAATCATGCTTCAAGAAGATTATCTAGAAAAGGTACTCGCACCTTACACTAAGCTGTATCACAAGATTATCCCAAGAGAAGAATGTCGCAACACAGAGGCTTGTTGTGGTTGCGTGTTCACCGTACTAAAAAAGGATTGATATGAAAATAGATAAAGTAGTATGGTCATCATCTGAGGAATATAGTGACTTTTGGAATATAAACTCTTATCTTCATAACAAGTATTTGAATATGGATTGCGTACTTCTTTTGTTTGGTAAAAAAGAGGGTTGTGACCTTAGTGAAGAATTTGGTGAAGTAATCGAAATGGATTGGTCTGAGAGTCTACCATTCGTTCCGCAACTAGCTATGAGCAAGTTCATGTATCCACGTATTGATCCAGATGCCACTTGGCTTATCGGAGATATTGACCAACTACCTTTGCAAAGAGAACACTTTGTTGATAATCTTGAAGAAGTTCCAGACGATCATTATGTTCACCTAGCAGAAGATGCGATCACAAGTCTAAACCGAGTGCCGACAAATTCTTGGAGGGATGAAGTCGGTGGCACACGATGTAATGAAAGGCAACGTAAGGGCTTTTTGACTGCTCATTATCACGCTGCTAAGGGTTCTACCCTCAAGAAAGCCTTCGGCAGCTTGGAAGATAAGACAAATGTAGATCATGTCAAGTCTATGATGGAGATGTACTACGAACAACCTTTCGAAAAGATACGTCACGAAAACGACAGCGTACTTTGGGCGTTCGAAGAACAGTATACAACTTCGTTGATACGGAAGAATATTTCTGTAGATGAATTTACTGGATTTAGCAGACCTCATGGTTGTGACAATCCAGAAAGCAGAAAAGTAGACAGGGGAAACGGGTGTAAATTTGACAAGAATAGGCCAGAACTATATGTCGATTTTCACTGTCCTAGACCTTACAAGAAAAATCGTAATCAAATTGATGAAATATTAAACTTTTTTTGGGAGCAAAAGAATGACTGAAAGACTTTATGAAAAGTGGTGGGAAAATAACCTTGGTGGAAAGGGGTATGAACACGGTGGGAACACACAAAAAGCACCCTCCTGTGAAGAATTTGAGAGTTGGATGGGAGACAAGGACTCGTTAGACAGGTTGTTTATGCGAAAACAGTGGCAGAGTCCCTTCTCGACGTTCCTAGACGCTGGCTGTGGTGCCTGCCCAGAGTATTTCGGACTAAAGGAAGCGTTTCCAGATGTCGAATACACAGGCTTGGACGTTACACCTAAGCTAGTTAAATTTAACCAAGACAGAGGAATCAACTGTGTTTTGGGCAGTCTTGAAGATATTCCGTTTGATGACGATTCTTTTGACGTTTCGGTTAGTCGTCACGTTGTGGAACATATGTCACAGATAGAAAAGCCTTTGGATGAACTCGTAAGGGTTACCAAAAATCAGATAATTATGTGCTTTTTTATTGACCCGCTAGAAAACACCACGTTTCAACACGCTATCAAGCTGGACGACGCGGGAACATTAAGCGAGTGTCACCACAATAAGTATAGTTCTACATTGGTTTCTTCCCATCTTGACTTAAACGAAAAGGTAAAATCGCACGTCTGGATCAAAGATGGCACGGTTTCACCAAGTAAGTCCTATTTAGTTGTCGAGTTAAACAAATAAATGAGAATCTTAATTATACAAGAGAACGGACATCACGATGCAAACCGCAACTTTAGAGAGTGTTTCTGTCTAAAGCGTGGCTTTGAGCATCACGGCAATGTAGTAGAAGTTTGGGGGAAAGGTCATAATAATTTTGATGAAACTCCAGATTGGGAATCTTACGATTTAATCTTTGCTATTGAAAACTGGGATTGGATGCCAGACATAAGCAACGTTCGTGTTCCTAAATTTATTTGGGCTATTGATGCACACTGTAAAGGTACACAAGTCTACGAGCAGTACGGATTTGACAAGGTTCTACATGCAACCAAAAAGTTCGCAAAAGAAGGATGTTGGCTACCAAACTGCTATGATGACACCATTATCAAGCCTTTGGAGACAGGTTTTTATAACCGTACCGATATTGGTTTTTGCGGAAACGATGCAGGTAGACGACACTGGATCGAATCGTTGCAAAAATACTGGGGAATGAAGTGGGATGAGATGGTTATCGGAGATGATATGGTAATGGCAATCAACTCGTACAGAATTCATTGGAATATGAATATAAGTGTTGATGTTAATTATCGAAACTTTGAGACTATGGGTTGTTCTACTTGCTTGCTGACTTCTGCACATCCAGACTACAAAGAATTAGGAATGGTCAATCAAGAAAACTGCCTAACTTATAGCGACCAGCACGAGTTACACAACTCCATAATGGTTGCAACCAAAATGCACGAGTGGCGTGAAGAAATCGCTAGAAAAGGATATGACCTAGTTAAATCTAGACATACTTACAAACACAGGGCACAACAAATATTGGAGATGATATGAAAATATTAGTAACTGGGGCAAGTGGTTTTTTAGGTAGGAACGTAGTTCCATATCTTAGAGAATTTCGCGGCCTAGAAATTTTTCCTATGTCAAGCGAAGTCTACGACCTGCGTGATAGCTACGCCTGCAAGAAAATGATTGAGCATATTCAGCCAGATGTTATTGTTCATGCGGCTGGCTCTGTGGGCGGTATTCAAGCCAACAAAGAAAATCCCGGTAAGTTCATGTATGAAAACCTTGCTATGGGAATGAACATGATAGAGCGAAGTAGGCAGTATCGTGATAAGTATAAAGTTGATGACTTTAAGTTTATCATGCTTGGCACTGTGTGTGCTTATCCTAAGTTCACACCTGTTCCATTCAAGGAAAGCAAACTGTGGGATGGTTATCCAGAAGAAACCAATGCTCCATACGGTATCGCCAAGAAAGCACTGATGAAGCTAGGAGAAACCTATCACGAGCAATACGGAATGAGAATCACCAATCTAATTCCTGTAAATATGTATGGGCCACATGACCATTTTAATCTTACAAGTAGTCATGTTATTCCTGCTCTTATCTTAAAGTTTCATCAAGCTATCGAAAGAGGGGCGAGACAGGTAAACATTTGGGGAACAGGAGAAGCGTCACGAGAGTTTTTGTACGTCAAAGATTGTGCGAGGGCAATTTTAGATGCGATTTTGTCCACTAATATTTGCTCTTTGCCCATGAACATTGGCACTGGTGATGAGATCAAGATTAAAGACTTGGTTAAAAAAATATCAAGAGAAATGGGCTACACGGGATTTATCGCTTTTGACCACTCAAAGCCAGATGGTCAACCTAGACGCTGTTTAGATACAACGAGGGCGATAGACTTGATTGGATTTAAAGCAACAACAGATTTTGACACAGGACTTAAAGAAACTATTCAATGGTTCAAGGGAGATAACAAATGAGACTAGCATTTTATTTAGACACGAACGGTGGTACGCCACGCAACACAGAGATTTACAACTTTTTAAACTCTAATGTTAAAAATCTTGAAGACGCTGCGGTGTTTTTTGAGAACGTAGACTTCAATCCTACGCCAGTAAAGTTTGGAATGTTTGACAGTGCAGACCTGTGGAGTTTTAAAGGTAACTTGGTTTGCACATCTATCAACTCTTTGCGAAGTGCGGTAGATGTAAAAAACGATGTAAAGATTGCTTATTTGTTTGATAGCTCTCAAGTTAATGAGAGAAGTATTATCGACCTTATGAGATTAGCAGTATCTAACATCAAGGTTTTGGTTACAAACCTAGCAGATAAGTTAGAATTTAAAAGAATTACTGGTTTTGAGGCTACAGACTTAAACGGCCTTCAACTCGAAACACTAAAGGGGGTTTTCAATGAAAAACTTTGAACAAAAAGTCGTAGATTTGTATGTAGAGCAAAACAAAAGCACTTACGAGATTGCTAAACAGCTAGAGACTTACCCAAACAAGGTACGTCGAACCTTGCTAAAGCTGGGACATACGCTGAAAGATAAGAGTGCGGCACAAAAAGCTGCACTTGAGGCTGGTCGCAGTTCTCATCCTACTGCTGGCAAGACAAGAACTGATGAGGAAAAGATAGCGATTAGCCAAAGCCTAGTTGACTACTGGGAAAATATGAGTAAAAAAGAGCGAAAGAGACGAGTCTCTATGGCAAAGGACAATTGGAAGAACATGTCAGCAGAAGCAAAAGAAACGATGCGTTCTAAGGGCATCGCTGCTATTCGTGCTGCTGCTAAAAATGGCTCTAAGATGGAGCAATTTGTCAAGGAAAGGCTAGAAGAAGCAGGATTTCGTTGTGAGCAACATAAATTGATAATTCCAGCAGAAAATCTGGAAATTGACTTGTATATTCCTGCTTTGAAGACTATTATAGAAGTAGACGGGCCATCACACTTCTTGCCTATTTGGGGAGAAGAAAAGCTACAAAAGCAGATCAATGCTGACCTGCGTAAAAGTGGTGCATTGTTGTCTAAAGGATATGCAGTGATCCGTTTGAAGTCACTGGGACAGGAAAGTTTGGCGAAGCGTGAACAGATGGTTGAGAGACTTCTCTCTCATGTTAATAAGATTTCTGATACGTTCCCGCCAAAGACAAAACGTTTTATTGAGGTTGAATAATGAGTGATGATATGTTTGAAGGTGTTGAATTGCAAAGTCCTTCCAATACAGATGTTAGCGTAACTGACGTTGTAGAGGATAATCGTCCTAGTGTCACAGACCCAGAGTGGAATGACTGGCTTTTGGATCAGTTCACAGACAAAGAGAAGTTTGATGGTCGCCCAACTTGTGCTGGCCTTAGACGAGTAGCAGAACTAATCCTTGGTAGGATTGTACGCAGTAGACCAACTCAGGTTTTTCCACCCAGCAATGCTGGAGATGAGGTTGGTCGTGCTACAGTCGTCTGGGAAGTGGAGTTTATTGACGGCAGTTCGTTTAGTGATGTTGCAGACTCTTGGGTTGGCAACACAGACAACGCATTTTGCCCTTTTAACACCGCTACAGCCGCAACTAGGGCTGAGGGCAGGGCTTTGAGAAAGGCTCTTAGACTCAAGACTGTGGCCGCTGAGGAAATGACCAAGAAGGACACAGCAAGTGTAGTTCGGGAGTTTTCTAAGGTAGCAGAAATCAAGGGGGCGACAGAAGGCGAATACAACTCAGAGGGAACGATGACAGACCCACAAGCCAAACTAATTGACACAAAAGCTAGTCAGTTAGGAGTTAACGTAACAGCATTATTTAAGGAGGTGTTTAACGTAAATGTCAAGAGGAAGGTTTCAAAAGCGGACGCTAGTGATGCCATCAAAAAGCTACAAGTTTATCAAAAAAGCAAGGGGTCAATTCCTGACTCCATTCACACAGGTTATGAATCTAATTGGAGAGATTAAACTATGAAAGTAAATTACACTTCACGTAATGGCAGAATCAGCGTCGAACTCGAAGGCGATGGTCAAAGAGATATTTTTCAAGAGATTTCGAGGTTTCAAGAGGTTTTCGAAGAAACTTCATGCGGTAAATGTGGCTCTGACAATGTTAAATTCGTTGTCCGTAACGTAGATGATAACTTCTACTACGAACTTCGTTGCCAAGATTGCGGAGCTAGGTTGTCCTTTGGTTCTCACAAGAAGGGAGGTGGTCTGTTTCCAAAGAGGAAAGATGGCGACACTTGGTTACCCGACCGTGGTTGGGTGAAATGGAATCCCAAGACTGAAAAGAACGAGTAAAGGAGGCAAAAAGAAAGGGAGTGGCCCGATAAGAGTCACTCCCTTTTTTCGTATCTTCATGTTACCTGTGAATTAGGCAGGATCGTATAGCACCTTAACTGTGATAGTTCCGGCAGTATCGTTTCCAGCACCAGCGTCAGGCTGAACTGTCAACTTGGTTGTAGCGTCTACCATAGGGTTGGTGTTTCCGGCTGGGAAGTCTGATCCAGAGTTTTTAGACCAAACGTAAGGAACTCCGTCTTGCAGATCAACCATTAAGGTTCCGGCAGAGCCGTTTGCAAAGAGTCCACCGTCAAATCCGTCAAGGCGAATATAGCAAGATAGGGCTTGAGAGGCGAGTTGGTACTCGAAATACTCCAAGTCAATATCTGCTGTTTCAGTAACACCGTCAGTTGTAATTGATTGAGAGACGTTCATCTCTGCACCGCCCGTTTCTGATTTGCTAATAGGTAACTGGTCAGTAACACCACCAGCGGTATAGCGATAGGTAACCTGATTTGTGTGAGTAAAAGACATTTATTTATCTCCGATTAAAAGTTAGAAGGTTAGATTACAAGTATTCTAGTGTGAAATACAGTCCAAAATCCGTTTTGCTTCCGATAGTGTCAGGAGAAGCACTAAGTCCTAAATACCAGTCGTGACGAGTAGCACGACAAGATTCTCCTGATTGAGAAATCCAGTTGACGTAAGTTCCATTATCTTCTGGAATAGTGTCATCAGAACTTGTGTTTAGACCACTTGGTCCGGGACCCGGAGTAAGAGTGTAATCTTCCATTGCGAACCCGTCAGTATATTCTACCCACTGATGTTCTCCAACGTTTCCACGGAATTTGAGTGGGCCATTTCCCGCAGCAACATCATCGCTTTGGATAGGGCTAGGATGACGAACTTCATAAACTTTAGTGGTTACTCCACTAGCGTGTTGCGAAATGTCATTTCTATCAAAGATTCTAAGTTTGCAGTTCTGAACTCGCACACCTTCTTCATGTTCAAACCTAATGTTTAATGGTGCTGCAACGTTAGGAACACCAGATGTTCCAGTGGTTACCGCATCAGACTGAACTACGACTCCGCTGCTTGCAAACCCAACGCTATTTCCTTCGAATTTGAGGTTAGAGCATCTTACGCCGGAAGCGGTTCCGTTGGAATTTGTAACAAAAGTGGTTGTTTGATAATCACCAACAGGTACAGAAATACCAAAACCTCCACCAAAAAAGCCTAATCCTGACCCTTCTGTGTGTTCGATTAAGTCCGAAGGCACAAGCGGATCGGACCCTAAAGACTCTGTATTGTTAGCATGAAATGTAATTGTGGGCATTATTTATCTCCTTTAAAGGTTTCATTGTATTATACACATAATTGATTAAGTTGTAGATATTCTGGCTGATATGTATTGCTCTGCAACTGGATTGCTGTTAGCGTCTGCTGGATCGCTACCAAAAAACTTTCGTTTACCAGACATCCAAGTCATTGATATGTCATTGTGAAAGTGGAAAAACACATCATAAGCATTGTTTTCTGACAAATTGTCCTGATCTAAGACAAAGCTAACTTCGTGCTGCTCGTTTACAAAGGATGCACCCTGAGCTTCCTCTAGTGGAATTAGACCGTTAGCATGAGTGGGAACAATTTTAGGGGATGCAATCCTAACTATATCGGAACCATCCTTTTTGACACGCAGGGGTTTTGGGTCGATTCTTTCTCTTTTGTAAACCATAGTGTTGACAAAACTCCATTCTAATTCACCATTTCCTGTAATTTTTTCCAAAACAATAGCCCCTTTAAACCCTTTGTTTACACTATCAGTAAGGCCATTTCCTGCGTTCGAGGCAAAAATACCCGGATCAAGAACTTTAAAATCCTCGATACTACCGCCCTCTCCAATCTCGTTTACCCTCAGTATAAGATTATTAGCAGACCTTCCAAATAGATCGCCAACAACAAACCCTGAACTACCACCATCAATCACTGTTGTAGTTGGGTTGTCAAGATTGCCAACTATAAGGTCTTTGACGATTCGATTGGCAGGTTGTTCTTCCGTCGAGTTGTGTTTAATGAACGAAACTCTCGCCCCGCCAAGCACCTCTGGAATACCCATTACGGTTTCGTACCACCTAAACGGTAGAAGTTTTCCAACCCTTTGAGTGTTTATCTGCCAAAAAGACTCATCCATAACTTTTGGTTGAACCAAAGGTCCATCGTCAGCAAATTCCAGTGTTGCGTCATCAAACACTAAAGTTAGCACAGGAACAATTTCGGAATAATTTATGTTATCAGTGGTTGCTTCTTCGGCAAAGCCCGTATGTTCGCGACCAGAACTGTTTCCAAAATTACCAAAATCTACTGGGAATGGGAATCTTGCAAACCTACTAGGCACAGTAAAGTCAACAGCACCACTAATCTGAGGCTGATGATACCAAAACTTAGTGTCTTGATCGTCCTCTCCGTCGTCATTTGTTTTTCCTAGTTGAGACTTTTTCTTATGATTCCTAGGTTTTCTAGGTCTTATGACTTCACCTTCTTCGGAAATATCGCCTCTGCCTTCCAATGGTATAAAACCATTTTGATCAGCCCCAATATCGTAATAATAGTATTTGTCATCAATGTAAAGAGGGTCTGGATTAAAGTGGTGAACAGCCATAGTTCTTGGGTCGCACAAGGTCTGATTTCTAGGGTGTTCGTGATAAATTCTAACACTAAGATCAGGATAGTTATGACCCCTAAACGGATTGGTTAAAGTGTTTTGTCCCCAACTGTGGTTAGCTACCCTTTTGAGGTTTCCAGCCTGATTATTAGATCGCCCCATGGCTGAACCCATTCCATACAGGTTATCTGTAGTAAAATCAATTGACGATCTAGCGTTTACAGTTGTGAACGATGTGATAACACCAAACGCATTGCCACCCTTTACGTAGTCGCCATCTGGTGCCCACAAAAATGCACCGTCAGTACCGTTTCCGAAAGCACCCCTTACGTTTGTTTCTCTAGTCCAATAGGCTATTCTGTGCAACTTTATGCCATACTGCCTTCTTTCCGAATCGTTGAGGTCACCAGCGTATTTCAGTCCGTTTTCATCGTCGTACAAGAATTCGTGTGCAAATTGATATTCTCTATCTTCAAAAGCGTGTGCAACCGGCCTATGAAAATCATTCTGAGTTCTGTGAATCTCTTGCTCAAACCCAACCCTTGATTGACGAGTAGTTTCACTACCGTTTGGAGTACCATCTGGACTGAGTTCGCATCTAGCCTTCTTTCTTGACCCAAATTGAACATAAGACTCCAGTTTTAATGGTCTAAACATAATATTGTTTGGATTGACTGGTTTAAAATCAAACGCACTTATAGCATCTAGGGATTTAGGATCGGGAAAATCGTCGCCAGTTTTTGCAACCCACTCTCCTTGAATCATTGCTGCTTGGGTTTCGTAAGTAAGCTCACGATCTCCTAGTCCTGTGTCGTTTTTGGAGTGAAATTGTTCGAATCTATGTACGGTTCTGACAGGGGAACCATTCTGCCCACTTGGGGCAGCGTTTGTAGCCACGTCTGCTGGTATATGCTCAAGACCAGTCTGTCCGAGACTTGGCTTGTAAAGTAAACTAGCAGCACTAGGAAATTGAGTGTTTGCATCTAGTCGTCTCCACTCTAGGTTGCCAATCTCTTGCTCTACTGTGGGGTCTGATGCAGTGGGGTTTATCACATTGTTTCTATCGCCAAACCCAGCAGGGTCACTGTCGCTGAAAAGCAAGTCTTTAGTGAATTGGGGCCTCTGGCTAATATACTCTCCGTTCATCCAACTGCCATGCTGAACTCCGACACAGTTAAAATACTCAGCGTCATCGCCCGTTTTAAAGAAATCGCTTGTGTTTTGGTATCCGTCTGGAAACAAAGCCCCAAAGAATCCAGCGGTGAGGGCACCGTTTCTGCTTCCCTGAGTCCAGTCAGAAACGTCAACAGGAGTAGCCTTTCCCGCAGAGTTTACAGTGGGATTGGTTGCCGCGATAGCGTTTGCGTCTGCTTGGCCGGTACTACCTTGACCCCTTATCCCAAATAGTTTACTGTCTAGACAGTCAAAGCTGGTCGTCTGAGCATATCCGTGATCAACGTTTATTTGATTCCAACTACTTGTGACAAAACCAACTTCAGAGTCGTAACCACCGCTAACAGCATTGTAATCATCTTGAACGTAATTTTCAATATCAAACTCTTTAAGATTATCAGCAATGTTAGAAGCTAATGCCCTATCTCTATAGTACCTTCGATGAAAATCCACCTCCATATCTGACGGAAAATATTCAACGACTACTTTTTCAGTATTATAGCCTCTAAAAAGATACCTTGAGTTTGTCATCATGTAAGTAAACTCGCCCCATTTCCCAGCTTCTCCACCGTCTGCTGGAGGTTCTGGATCTCCCGATGGGTCAATACCCAGTTGAGAAACTATCCATCTTCCATCAACCCTAGAAAGCATTACGTTTTCGTCTTTTCTAAAAGTTCTTTCTGTGCTAAAGTTGTAAACCGTTAAGGTTTCTTTGACAAAATCCGAAGGATTAGAGCAACGAACATCTTCTGAATTTAAATAGTTGGGTGACCACTGAAGATTATTTCCGTTTTGAATTCTGATGGGCATAGCGATTCCGCTAGATACGACAAACCTATTTGCAAAGTCTTCTCCATCTAGGTCAACCTTAATGTCTGACTCTAAAAGTCTATCTACCTCTGGACTATTAGCCAAGGATGGTATATCTGTTACCAATTTAGCAACGAGGTTGGGTGTTCCTGACTCCCATTTCTTTGTTACCGGATTAAACGAAAGGTCTAAGTCTGCTGCTGCATTAGATTCTGCACCTGTTGGCTCTCCCCAGCCGCCGTCTTCGGAAGTAGAATAGGTTTTCCCAAGAACGTCCCTTTTCGGAGCAACAAAGGTTGAGTTTCGCAAGGCCACACCATTAGACTGGGCGGGGACATTTTCGTCGTCATAGAGATACATTGTAAAGGGTATCCACTCTGTGATGCTGCAATTGCTACTTTTGAAAAACCCGTCTCCATCGTTAACGAATATGGTAACCTCTCCACTCCAACTAACGGCTGATCTACCACCTTTGGAGCTTTTGATGTCGTCTAAAAGGGATTGGTTGGCAAAGACAACCGATGGGTCACCTTGCCCAAACGTAGAAGGGTCGTCTATCTCCCAAGTGTCTCTAGGAAACCAATTATCTAAAGAGTTCATATACTTATTGAGGTTGGGTAAACCAATAACTGGAGTTGCATTGCGTCTATCGGAATAATCTTCAAGTGTTGATGAAAGCATCTCAAATTCATCAAGATCGTCACCGACTAACGTCGATGAGTTTTGTAGTGGCCCATTGTCCTGGAAAAATGGGTAAGTAGTAGAGAACAGTGTGTGGTTGCCCTGAACGGAGGTGTATGTCCAACTATCGCTATTATTCCCACCACCGTAAATCTGTGACAGGTTTTGCCTAACATATCTTCCATCATTGGGTACATCTGGATTAGGTTTCCACCCATACCAAAACCACTCAGAAAGATCATCATCATCTTTGTCTAGCCCGAAAACTTTCATCATGTCTGCATATTCTGGACTCCCCTCAGTTTTAACCGGCGTTTCTTCAAAAAAATGAGACTGGTTAATATACACACCATCCCCATTTGTAGTCTTCCACCAATCAAACAGGCTTCCGGTGGTCATTGCTCCCAATCCAATTTTTTGCATATATGGATGTGAGCATACAATCAAGTGTGAATCTGGTTTTTTAATTTCCATTTTATGTTCCTTGTCTTTTGTTCATGCTTCTACTATTTGTTGGTTCCTTCGACGGTAGCGTGTCGGAGGGCTGGTTAGAGAATGGCACAAGTTGGTTTCCGTTTCGTATAATAATTGAGTCCTCTAGGTTCGCAGTGTTGTCTCCAGCGTCTTGTTGTGACATGATTCTTGACAATGTTTCGGTAGTCATTGTCCTCGCTTCTCCGTTCGGGCCAACCACCACAACTGTATCATCAATTGCTTTGCCTAAATCTTTTTGATTTTCTAACCAAGCCGCTTGACTACTTACAGTTTTCATTAGCTTTTCGCCGCCGTTTTGCATCACAGATTCTACAAGGTCACCACTAGTCTGACGCTTGCCCAAGCCCCTTCTGATGCTAGAGTTTTCTAAATCTATCCTTTTTTGTCTTTCTCTTGCAGACCTTTCAATCGCCTTTTCTTTTAGTTGTGATAATTTTCCAAATTTGGAAGTATATAAGTCCATTTTTACCGTAGTGGTTAGTCCTTCGGAACCAACGGATACGCCAATATCAGTAATTAGTGGCCCACCTTTTTTAAGGGCGGTCGCCAAAGATATTCCTGTTGGTGCGTCGGGAATTTGAAAGCCGCCCCTTTCGCTAAACAACAATAAGCTATTAGAGAACTGGACTTTAAACTCGGCAGCTTCTTGCATACCCCTGTAACCATTGTAGTTCCAAGGTGCTAAGTTTTCGTCTTTCTCAAATTCTACTTTGCCTCCAATGTCAGAGAAATTGAATTTGTTGTATGTAGGTTCTTTATCAGGGTCACGCTCTGCTTGTTTAACACTTGTGCTGGCAAAAGCTGACTGCCAAGGTCCATAACACCTTTCCATACTCATAAGGGGTAAAACCACGAACTCTGGATGGATCGGAGAAGGAGCGATATAGCCTAAGTCTATACCCGGTGACTGTAGAGCTATGGCTTTGTTAATCTGTTTTGATTTAGCAAGTGCTGAAGTTATATCTCCCAAGCTAACATCAAGCCAATCTGATTTCTTTCCATACCTGTATCCCTCTGTTGGCAACGGTATTTGGTAATAAGTGTTGTAATATCTGTCTTTATCATCTGGCCGGTAGTGAGTAGAACTTGTGACAATATTTTTGTCGGCAGCGTCTTCCAATGCTTCTCGACGAGTTTCAAAAACGGGTGCGTCTTTTGAGTCTCCACAAAAGGCTTTTGCGTCTGCATCTTTTGTATTGTCTGGATAAGCAGGTAAACTAAAGTCTTCAATTTTAACAACATCTTGAGTCATTAAGTGCTTCTTCTCGACACCTTTGAAAGCCTGTAGTGGGCCGTCTCTCCATCTAGTTTCTGCATTGCTTTGTACTCTACCCGGCAGTGTAATCAGAGCGTAAACAAATCTATTATCTAAATTTCGCTTGCGAGTGTTTATGAGAACTTGATAATCTTCACCAAACTCGCCGCCCCCGAAACTTTCGCCACAAAGAAACATGTCTATATTTGCGGACTCTCTGAGCTTGGCAGGGTCTTCGCGTGTAACCGTTGGTGTGAATACAGCTTGACCATCTGAGAAGTCTACAGTAGGAACATTGACGCACCCATCTTCGGAAGGGGCGTAAATTATATCTGGGAATGGTATAGTCAAAGCAAGGTCTACCCCTGTTGCATAAACGGGCGTAGACACCTCGATCAGTCTCGGAGGCATATAGAGTTTTTCATCAACGTCAACGCTAACATAAGCTATTGCTTTTTTGGGGGTTTCTTTGAGACGCTCTGTCTTTTCGAAATCTTCTAACGAGTTGAAAGAAAGGTCTGGCTTCGTTTCTTGATTGTTTGGCATAGTTTCTGCAATGTCGATCCCGCCAAAATCACTGAATTCCTGAATCATCTTGTCACTAGAAACATTTGAAAAGTCTAAAAGATGACTGTTTTCAAACTTTACATAAGCACCAAATCTGCTGGACCCTTTTGTGATCCTACTTGTTTCGAACGGACAAAGTGATTGTTGTTGCACTATGGCGGCGTTTTCCCACGACGATATGAGTGGGTCTACTGTTACTGTACTAGCTTCGTTACCCCATAGACTCAAAGGGAAGTGTCCACCTTGAGGCTCTGGCTTGTAATTAAACTCCCACTCTTGTGAGAACGGATTGAAATTCGACTTTATTCCACCTCGAACTCCGTACTTTAGCTCAAGGTCTAAAGCATCATTGGAATTTAACCTTTTTGTGCTTTCACCGAACCCAAGCTGTGCGTTGTATGGATGAATAGGAATGGTTTCCGTTATATCTCTATTTAATCGTTGCTGAATATCGCTCGCCATTTCAGGGTATCCTTCCGGATTCTGTAGCACCCCCAAACAGTCATCGGGCATAGATAACAGATCGTCGAAACCTGGTGCCGAAAACCAAACTTTATAATAATCTATGATCGCCAGTTGTTTAGCTTCGTCAGAAAGTACGGTGTTTTGGTTGACTACTCTAGGAATAAAACCAAACGGCCCAAACTCGTTTGCGTTTTCAGAGCCAAAGTATTTGCCTAATTTGGGCGAAAATTTGTAATTAGGTTTATTGGGTATCTTAACAAGAAACTTCTTTCCTAAGCACTCGTCTGCAATAGCCTTGACAAACCGATAAACCTTTTGAGCGTTTGCTGTATGTTTTTTACCCTCGTTGTTGATATTGTATAGAAACTTTCTAAAGTCTAATACTTCTTCATCATCGGATTCATCAGTGAGTTCTACCGATAGTTTGCCACCCGCCTCGACTTCATTTTTGATTTGTTGAAAAGTATCAAGCGATTTTTTGGCTTGCTCTATAGCAGTAACCAACGCTTTAAATCCGGGCGTTTGCTTGAACTCACCGAGATTTTCTTCGTTTTCTTTAAGTTTTTTGGCGAGTGTTTTTTGTAACTGTTTTAGGCGAGCTTCTACAGGGGCGGCCCCAGCGTTCAAAGCATTTTTAACAAATGGGTTTTTTGGGTTTTCGTACTGTTTTTTAATTTCAGAATTTTGCTTGATTAATTTTGTTTTTGCGTCTATAACTTTTGCAATACCTGCTTCTACTATTCCAATCTCCCTAGCCCTACCAAAATAAAGAGGCCAACCGTACGGAGGGTTACAAGGACTTGTTAATTTAGGGTTAGGAATATTGATATTTATCTCGCCCTCATCATCAAATTCTTCACTAGTCTCCCAAACTCTTTCGTGTTCGCTTTTAGAACGCTCACCGCCCACAACCCCACCGGGTGACCTGATCGCACCGACAGTGGGCCACACACTTCTAGGAACTGTGACAGCGTAGGTTTTACTTTTTAAGTTATTTAGCCATGTATCTATCTGCTCATCAGTTATGTCCTCGGAATCTTCGCTCGCAAAACTTCCGAGGTCATCAAAAGCCGCGTCAAACATTTGTTTGGACTCTTGATCTCCAAACTGAGAAATTATAGCACCATGCTCTGCAATGTCTTCTATATAAACATCATTGTAGGTAAGAAGAAAATTCTTCCATTTGTCAAAACTCACGGTCGCCGCCCTAAGCTCCATCTCTGTTGCTACATAGTAGTCACCAACCCCAAATGCGTTCAAACCCGTTGAGTCTAAAAGAATTTGCTTGTAGTCACCAAAACCTTTTGGAATTGAAACAGCAGACTCTCCGATCAAGCCAAAGTAGGGAATCATTTGTTGAGTTAGTTGTGTCTTTAGACTCCATTGATCCTTTTCTAACTTAGATACCTCTGATGCAAAATCCGATTCTAATCCAGACTTAGATTCTATTTCCATGAGAGTGTCTTTGTCGCGGGTACAATCGAAGATTGTCATGTCAACAGTTTGTCCCCCAACCAAAAACTTGTCGGTGGTAATATTAGAAAGTTCAAAACCTACGTCCGAACTCTTAACGTTTATACCTCTAAAACTTAGATTGTCTATATAAGACTTGATTGCTCCGTAAGTTGGCTGTTTTGTCCTATCTATTGCATCTAAACGAATAATTCCAGCGACAACTTGATTGTATTTTCCTTGCTTGACTAGCTTGTTGTTGCTTTTGAATATGCGTCCACAAGCTGGATGGTCAATAACCGGAAGCAAGGTAACATATAAATCATGGCTGATTACATCACATAACTCTTGAGCTAAACTTAATAGATCGAGCTTGTCGTAGTCGAAGTAATACAGTGGAGGTATCTTATCTGTAGGAATCCCACCAAAGTCTACAATATAGTTGTACCCCCTAAAGTTGATTCTGCCTCCAAATCCTGCATCTTGATACTCTTTTGACAATTGTTCGAAAGCTGCACCCGATTCGCTGTCAGACAGAGGTTCTTTGTCGAGTTGGAAGATCGCACCCAAGGCTGACTGAATTCTATACCAAGGCATACCAGCGTCAGACTGGCTAGAAAAACCTCTACCAGTAATCGGGAAAAACTCTGGAAGATCGTTGGATGTTGCCCCGAATTCATTTAACCAAATTTCATCCTTCATGTTCACTTCGCGTTCAGGTAATAAAATGTTGTACTTACCGTCTGCACTATTCCATGGTCGGCTTGGAATCGTTATATTCGCAGGAAAATAACTGTTTCCAACTGTGAGCCAATTACCTATTCGTTCTGAATAAGAGCCAAATTCTTCTGAATCGGCAACGTCGAACGCACGCACTCCCGTTATCGCCCCAACAGCTATAAATGAACCATCATCAGTTCTAACGCCAATGTCTTCAATGTCATCAAACCTACCCGGTTCTACCTTTTGCACAATCCCAACTGTATATCCGTCGTAAAAGTTTTGGTTTATTATCTCATGTTCTAAAAATCCGTACACGTTAATTATGTTCTTGTTGTTGTATACGCTACCAGCATAATTCTTCAACAACACTTGAACATTGGCTAGAATTTCTCGCGGGTCTTGCACTGTTACTGCATATGTAGGCTTTCCTGTTGGACTGTTATTTTGCG
>JAAHTH010001669.1_pt1 | contig 18587 bp, 17 predicted proteins | sample 6116091 | NCBI WGS metagenome assembly JAAHTH01 (sample SAMN13939990, study PRJNA603662) | sponge metagenome | isolation source: marine sponge | host: Mycale hentscheli | place: New Zealand | collected 2006 | reverse complement strand
GCCCGCTCCTCGCCGGGCCCGTGGTGTGGCCGGGGCCTTTCATCCGGAATTATTCCTTGAAACTGCAAAAATAACATTATTTATATCAGCCCTGACGTTAGCTCCTGTAGAGTTATCAATTACATAATCATGTTGAGCCATTACTTAAACCAACTTTTATTTAATTATATCCTACTTTAAAATTAACTACCACGCCCAAAACCTGTAGCAGCATATTTGAAATTTCTATTAACAAAGCTAGACCCATTCTTTACATCTATGTTAAATCCTGTGGAACTAATAGATGACAATGCAAAGAAATCTCCTGATTGTGCGTTTTCAATTGTGATGCCTATTGAAGGCAATACAGAATTTGCTGCAATGCTTGTGCCTGATTGACCTGTAAAGAAGCTATTCGTAAAGGTTACTGACTTTGTAGAAGTTCCAGAAGCGATAAGTCCATTTGTAGCCCCTGCATTACCAAGACTTGTCTCTGTTCTGCTATTTAATTCTGCTGTATAACCTAATTGGTCAATTTCAATAGATTGTGCAGGGTCGTTTGTATCCATTTCGCATCTAAACTTAAATCCTCTTGCAATATAAGAACCATTAACAAAAGGATTGTATTGAGAAAATTCAGCACTAAAATTACAGTTACCGCTAGTTGATAAAGAAGTTGCAGAAGTCAAACTAAAAGTGTTTGTGGCTACTGCTGATATTTGATAATCACCATCAACACCTGTACCAGAAGTAAAATCAACAGTTACAAAGCTGCCTACAGAATAACCATGAGAAGATTTTGTGATTGTAATTATTGTGCCAGCACTACCAGATCCATTATTAATCGTATAAGTTCCAGCCGTAGAGGTGTCAGGGTCAGAATCAGTGGTTGATACTAATAATTTTGCCCCGACATCAAAGGCAGTGGCAGCATCAAAGTCAGTCCATGTATCAATATTTGCAGTCCTTTTATCAATTAGATCATTTGGATAAAAACCCTGCGTTACAAAATGCCTTGTAAGTCTCAAAGGTTGTTTGCCACCTAAATCTAAAGTATTAGCAAAGTCATAATGACCGCCAGTTATATCAACAGCACCTAAGAAGTCAAAGTCTGCAATCGCATCAAAATCTGTAACCCCATCTAAAAGTTCAAGAGATCCAAGAACTAGACCATTGACTTCATCAGAAAAGAAACAATCAACTTTCTCACCAGCAAAAGGTGGGCTGTCTGAGTCTTCCCTGTCTTCTAATACTGTTAACTTAGGAAATACATCAGGTTGTGTTTGCAACATAACAACAGAAGCATCACCAGAACTAAGCCTCTGACCATCATCTTGAAACTTAAGAACGTATGTGCCATTTACAATATTCGGTACAATTGTTTCATTTACGTTTCCACTCAAGGCTGGTAATACATCAACAGCATTAGTAAAAGTGACCCCACTTGTAAGGTTAGAACTACGAATAACCACGTTTCCACCATGTAAAACGTCAACATCTGTTGATTTATCAAAACGTAATCTTACAAACTCATCTGATAATGGTTCAATTCTTACATTCTGTACATCTGCTGGTAATACAGTTTTACCTTCAGCATTAAATGTTAGTGCAGTAGCTTGAATACTAGGTTCAAAAAATGCGTTATAACTACGCACCTCAAATTGATAAGTACCTAATTCACTATCAAATATTTCAAAAACAGGACTCTGAACAATAGTGCTTTGAAAACTACCATCATTAAATTTATGTTTTACTGAATATTGTGAAACCCCTGCTACTGGTTGCCAACTTAAATATATTTTAGAAACAGCCCTATTACCTAAAACTACAATTAATTCTTCTGCTGTAATGTCACTAGGTGCAGGTTTTGGTTCTATAAGATTTTTTATAACAGGTGTTGTTATTGCTGCACCATCTTCTACAAAAGCATACTTATCAGGATTATGAAACATTGCAGCAATAGTAAATAAATTATTATCTTCTTTAACTGATAACACTCTAAAATCTTCTGTTTCAGTTGTTGTTCTTACTAACAACCAAACGCTGTTTACTTGTGGTGCAGAAGCGTAGGCACTAGATACTGTTATCACATTAGAACTAATAGTTGAAATTGTCTTAGTCTCTAAACTGCCGTCTGTAAGAATTACTGATAATTGATCTCCACTAGCTGCTTCTGTAGGTAAATCTTTTATATTATCTACAGTAATCTGTGTTGTTGTAGCTGCTGATATTCTGCCTGATCTTCTTAATCCACTACGAACAGGGTCTTGTACTGTGATTATATTACCAGGTCTTATTAATGAACCTGCATCTGCTGTTGTTGTAAATGCAACTGTTTCTGTTTCGTTGTTTTGTGTGTAAAGATGCCATAACCCCATTCTTCTAGCCTGTGCCTGATCGCTACAACCTACTGCTTCTATATTTTTTACAACAACACCAAATTTTGTTTGATTTCCAGCAGTATCTTCTACAGTTTCATATTCATAAGTTCTAGTTTCATTTTGAAAATATTTTACATTTATAACTGTATCTTTTGTTCTTTGGCTTGCACCTGTATAAACAAAACCATCTTCTGTAACGTTTGCATATGAGAAGAAATAGCTGCTAGTAGTAGGTCTATCTTGAGTAAGCGTTATAGCACCATTTTCTATAAATAAACTAGCCCTCATTATTGATGCAATTTTATCTAGTAATGTATATGCCTGAGTACTGGTTTGAATTACAATATTTGCACTAAATCTAGGTGAAGTACCACCCTGACCATTATCTATAAGTTCTGAATTATATTCAGATGCAGCATAAAAAGCATATTTATCAATTTCTGATTCTGCTACAAAATCACCAAATCCAGACCTAGATTCTGTTAACAGGTCATATAACACCCATGCAGGGTCATTACAATATTCTTTTGTACCTTTTAAAGTACCATTAAATGTACCGCTAAAAGATAAAGAACCATCTGACCTGACAGTAGAGTTATGTGGTATTAATACTTTTCTACCTCTTACCCTGTAGGTACGTTTTGGAATAGATCTAAAAATTTCAGCATCAAAACGTAAGGCAGCTACAGCACTATTAGGAAAGCTTGTAGGGTCAAAAACTAATTCTGTAATAGAAGTAAGTTCAAAAGCATCAATAATTTTAGTATCTGTACTATCTGCTGAAGTTCTTGTAACTGTTACTGTTAAAGGAAAATCTGAATCTTGTGTATCATCAGGTAAAAATATTATGTGATCTTTAAAGTAAGGTGATGTAGATTTACCTGATATTTGACCACTTGCCCCTGCATATATTGCTCTACTTGCTTCTGATAAAGTCCAGTATGGAGTACCACCAGATAAAACCCCTTTAATTACTGTTCCAGCCTGATTTTTTACATCAATACCATATAAAACATCTACACCTGAAATACTTCCATCATCTTCTATCTTTTGTAGTCTAGGAAAACCTAAAGTTACTCTTACACCTTCAGTAGAAGTATCAGTTATAGTAACTGTTTGTGGACTTGCTACCGTTACTGTTACTGAAATTGGTCTGTCTCTTTCTGTTTCTAAAAGGCCTGGTATTTTTGTTTGATCTGATGTACCAAAACGCGGAATAAAGGCAGGTCTGTTTGCAGTTGATGTACCAAAATTAAAATCACTATCATCAGAACCAGTACTAGGTGCTGACTGTTTCATTATTTGTGTATTATTTAAAAATACATCTTTTAACGCACAAATATTATAATCATTAGTTCCTGGTGTAAGACCTGCATCTATAGCAGATGGAAAACCAGCAATCTCACCTTCTGCAATAACATCTACTAAGGTTACAAATTGACGAGAGCCAATTTCGCCTTCATTCATTTCGGAGTCAGTATATCTTAATGCTGTTTGTCCTTCTCTATCATTTTGATTAAACCTTAAGGTATTTGCATCATCTATATTACTAGGTATTGTCATAATTAATTCCTATAAACAGGGGCAGTATCAGTACCAGAACTGACTACAATAGAGCCAGTAAACACCTCTCCAAAAATCAGAGGTATGCAAATTCCACTTCTGCTAACGTTTTGGATTCCACTAAATGAATAATTAACCCTTGCATCAGTTTCACTAAGACCTGATGGTACATCACCTACTGTAGGCTGTTGTTGTGGGAATAATGCATTAGTAACACCTTGAACAGCCATAGTTACACCTGCAGTTACTAAAGCAGTTCCAATAGTTGCCAATATAGTACCAGCAGTAGCAGCAGCAGTTACAACAGCACCACCACCAATTATTATAGGTGCAACCCACCACCAGATAGAACCAGACACTATAGGAATAATTGTAATATCACCTTCACTATTCATTGTTAAATCTTCAACATCAGTTAATGGGTTATTATTTATTTTTATTAAATTATGTTCTGTATTTAAATATTTTTCAATCTCAGGATAATTACAGGCTAAATATTTGTATACATCTTTAATATTTTTTACATCTGCATAATTAACATGCCAACCTACTAATTCTGCTAACCTGCCATATACTTTAATTCTTCTTAAACCCTGTTCTTCTTCTGTTCTTTCTCTATAAATAAACTTATCTTTCGTTAAAAGTGGTTTATATTCTTTTGGTTTTAATTCTTGTAGCCTGTCATTTTCTGGGTCAAAAATAAACCATGATAAACCAATATAATCACAACTTTTTATTTCCTCTTCTGTTGGTCTTAAGTCACCATGTGGGTGTGAATGGCATATATGTAATACAGTTCCAGATTCTTCTGCTTTTATCCAATCTTCTGGATCTATGGTAAAACTTTTTACACCTTCAATAGCAATATTATTACATGGGTAATATTCTTCTTTACCATTTACATCTACAACTAAACCACAAGATTCATTAGGTAATGCAGTTTTAGCATGATGTAATGCCTGTTGTTGCCATTTGTTCATGCAAACGTACCTACAGATGGGAAGTCTTTTCTAGTAATAATTCTTTTAGGTGCTGATCTATTTTGTAAGTCTAATGCAGAAGCACATTCAAATTCTACAAAATCCTTAGATTCTACAGTTTTTCTATCAATAAAAAATGTTTGATTTTCGTATGTATTATTAGCAGGTGTACCAAATGGATTTGTACCAGATTCAAAGTTAGCATTATCTATATAACGTAATAACGTGGTCAGCCTTTTAAATTTTGCACCATTTAAATCATTTTTAGGTGTTGTTAGATTTGCTTGTGTCATTAATGCAGTAACAGTTGACAGGATATTACTAATTCTTACTGTAGGTCTAGCTCTTGTTGTTCTAGTTGCTGCATACTCAAAACCATTTGCTTCTATTGGTATACGTGTATATGTATTACCTTGAAAAATAACGTTATATGTAGTGTTCATATTAATGCCATTATGAAACCTTGATACATCACTACTGCCATGTAAAGCAGCCACTAAATGTATCTCAAACAGTTCTATTTTTGCACTAGGGTTAGCCTTTTGTAGCTCTTCTGTAGGTATAGCCATTTATGGTTCAAACACCTCCTCAAATGTAGCTGTAATTGTTGCCCTGTTAGGTACTCTTATATTTTTTGTCCATTTTTTACATATAAACTGTTTTGCACCTGATCTTGTTACTGTACAGTTTCCAGAAGTTGTAGCACTACCACTAGCTGTAACTGTAAATATATTTGCACTTGTGAGAGCAACAACAGTAAATGTTGCATCAGAAGCACTACCAGAAGTAAAGTCTACAGTTATAGAGTCATTAGCAAATAATTGATGATCAGTAATAGTTATAGTTATTGTTGTGGTTCCAGATTGACTATAAGTACCTGTTTTACTTAATGGTTCATTAGGTGGGGTATATGTAAATGAAGCCTGATCTAATGCACGTTCATTTAAAAAATATTCAATAGTATCACTATCTGTTTCTGTAATATTATTCCATGCAAGACTATAAATTTTAGGATTTTTATGTGCCGCAATGCCTACTAATTGACGTTGTTGAAAACCATCTGCAAACTGAACTATATTAATTTTTGGACTACTTTGCTTTTGTAATCCATAACTAGGTTCAATAGAAGGAAATGTTGCCATAATTATGCGTTAGATAATAAACCACCTGCACGTTTCTGGTTAACTAATTCAGCTTGTATTGCTGCTGCTAATACGTTACCAAATTGGTTAGCTTGACCTGTATTACCTTCAACAGTAGAACCAGACGCATCTACAGATACATTAATAATTGTACTGCCACCACCAGATGATTCAACACCTAACTTACCATTGCTACCCCTTCTTAGCGGTAAAATTGCTTCTGCACCTGCTTCCCCCATAAGACCCATGCCATTAGCCATAGGAAATAATGTAGGCTTATTAACAATGCCACCATAAGCATATTTTTGTACCTGACCATCAACAAAAGCATTACCATTTGCACTTTTGGTAAATAATCCACTAAAAAAATTTGTTAAGGGTTTTGTTATTGTTGCTTGTATTGCTATACGTGCCATTTGGCTAATTATTGACCTTGCTAAATCTCTGAAATTAAGTTTTCCTGTCTCAACAAACTTAACAAGAGCATCTTCCATTCCTTTAATACCCTTAACAACAACATCTGCCATTGATTCCTGTACTGTTTTTATACTGTCTGAAAAAGTTTTTAGTTTCTCTTTCATGTGAGTACCAAAAGTTTTAGTAATACTTTTATCTAAATTATCTACACTTTCTGTAATTTTATTTGTATATTCTGCAGGTGCGTTTGTACTGCCACTAAATAATTCATTTATTTTATTAAAACTTTCAGTAAACCTATCAGAAAAACCTTTTGTAAAATCTTCACCTAATAATGATGTTAAATTACTTTTCTGTTGAGTTTTAAATCTATTGCCTAAATCTTTTGCAATATTGCCAGCACCACCTAATAATTTTTGTACAAAAGGTGGTATTTTTAAACTGTCAAAAAAGCCCTGTACACGTTGTGCTGCTGTTCCTAAAACTCTAATAACTTCATCTACTAATTTTACAGTTGCAAATATTCCTATAGATATACCTCTAATACCTATTTCAATTGCGTTAAAAAAGGTAGTAAAATCATTTTCAGCACTAAACAATTCACTAAAAACACCAACAATAGTATTTAATGCAGGTAATAATGCATCTGCAAGTTGTTTTCTAAATCCATCAAACTGTATAGCTAAAACTGCTATCTGGTCATTAAAAAATTCAGCGTTCTGTGCAAAATTTTCTGATACTTCATAATTAAATTCAGATAGTGATGCTGCACCACCATTAAGTAGGTTTATTAAACTAGCTCCTGACCTACCAAATATTTCCATAGATATAGCTGCTTTTGTTGCACCATTTTCCATAGTTGCAAACTTATCTGCCACTTCTCCTAATACCTGTTCACTTGTTTTAAATGTGCCATCTGTACCCCTGACAGAAATTCCTAATGAATCAAAACTATCTTTATAAGTAGCTACACCCTGATCTGCTTCCCTCATAGATTGTGCTAATCTTCTTAATCCTTTATCTATAGTTTCCTGGCTAACACCTGCTAATTTACCAGCGTTTACATATGCCTGTAATGTATTAGCTGCAATACCAGTTTGATCTGCCATCTTGCCAAAACTATCAGCACTATCTATTGCACCTTTTACAAGACCTACAAAAGCACCACCAGATATTAATAAACCAAAAGCAGCAAAAGTTTTATTTAAACCACCCATTGCTAACCTTAAATTTTTAACCCTTCCTGATACACCCTGCATAGAGTTACCAAGACGTTTTATAGAACCTGCCCCTACAGTTTTTGCTGCTACTACTAAATCAAACTTTGCCATATTATTTATCTTTATTTAATGCCTGTAATGCTGCAGCTTCCATAACTTGTAAGTTTTCTAGCATAGCAACAGTATCTTCTACTAAATACAGTTTAATCATTTCTATCACAGATGTATAGTCTAATCCAATAATTCCACTCATTCCTACACGCCATTGTGTCTGACACCGCAAGAACATTTGTACAGTTTCCCAATTTTGTAAATATACATAATAATTATTATCTATTTCTTTCTTTTCTACTTTTATACCTAATACTGCATCATCTTCTGCTGTTTTATCAATGACAGTAGAGCCAACAGCCCAATACTCACCTGCCCCTATTAGTTTTTTTCAAAAATCTGCTGATTTGATTCCATAAATGCAAAACCTACAGCAGTAGCAAAACCCCTTACCTCACATAACTTATTAAGGTTGGATTTATTAAATTCTACTTGTGTACCATCTGCAGCTTCCATATCTTCCCAACCTACTAATATTTCTTTTGTTACATCAATATCATCAATCTGTTTATCTTCTACCATTTTTATCATTTCCTTAAATCTAGATTGAGTAATATTTTTAAATAAAGCAGTAAATACTTCTGTATGTACAGTTCCATCTTTATTTACGTTTACTTCTACTTTCCATTTATAAGAAGGTTTCTGATCTAAAACAAAAGGCATAAAAATCTAGTAACTATTTACTAGGGTATACCCTAATTTAGGTAAATACAAGGCTAAATTCATTATTAGCTGATGCTGTAGGTGTTGCGTAATATGGAAGGCTTAACATTTGTACACCATCTGAATCTTCATAAGTAGGCTGCCCTAAATCACTTTGTGGACAAGATACAGTTACTTTATTACCTGCAACAGTTCCATGTAGCCATGTGTTTGTGCCTGTTGATGTGCCAGTATAATCTGTAAAAAAGTTATGGGCTGATAATGCTACAGCTTCTACTACAAGAGTACCAGCAGGTTTACGATCTGTAATTATAACTTCTTTTGTACCACCTACTAATTCTCTATAGATAACCTCATTATTAAAATCTAATGACCATGATTGTAATGCTGCAGCATAACCAAAAATAGCAAAGTTAGATGTACTGCCATTTTTAAATATTAATGGTGATGCTTGATTACTAATAGTTGGTGAAGGTGCTGCAGAATCAGTAGGTGCGTTAAATATACCTGTTAATGAAAATGAAATTGTAGGTATCTGGTTTACTTCACAATTCATACTAAAAGTACCCCTGCAACCTGTAACCATATGTCTAACACCATCATAGTTAACAAACAAAGTAACACTAGAAGTAGGTGTAGTAACTGGGGCATAAGTTACTGATGTAGAACTAACAACTGTTTCTGATAATGCACACGCTTTTAATATTGCTCCATACTTAGGTGCTGTACCAGCAGAACCACTACCAGACATTTCTACACTAAAAGTTACATTAACTCTTGTATTAGCAGGGATAACTTCATAATTACCCATATATGGCCTTATTAAATCTCTACTTACTTCATCACTAACTATAGGTTCTATATTTAATTCAGTAACCTGTATATAATTAGCTGAACCAGTTGGTGTAGGATTTGTTCCATAACTTGCTTCGCTTTTTGCTAACAAGCTCCTTAATTTTTGTCTTTTAGGCATTGTTAATTTTTGTCAGTATGTCTATATAATAAACCTTTTCTAGTAATAAACACCATCTATTGCGTTAAATCAGCAACTTCTGTTCTATATCGCACTATATATTCTACCCCGATTACTCCACCTGGTTGGTCTGCATCTAGTAATTCAAATGATGTATCAGATGGTTCTACATCTATTGCTAAATTATTTACTGTTAAATCTGCCATTATTTTACTGTGCAAACTTTCAACAGTTGCATCTGCCACGTTATCAGGAATATCACCCCTTACTATTACACTTACCCTTACTGTTAAAGAATGGTCAAGAGTAGGTAATGATGTGTTTTGTTCAACAGTATCACTAACAGGTTCTAATATTAATGCAGGTGATTCACCTCTTGTTAATGGTACTGTTCTACTTCTATAAATACGTGTACTAACCCCTGTAGTATTTGCAAGAACTGTTAATAGTCTTGCCATAATTTGTTCACGTTTAGTTGTCATGTTTTCTGTATACTGATTTCACAAAATGTACCATCATCTAATTTTCTAACCTCTCTTACTGTATAAGCAACACTATCTACTGTTATTGATGCACCTGCAATTAAACTACCAAAATCACTTGTTTTTGCTGTTAACTGATAATCTGTACTGACAATTTGATTACCTGCCAATACTAAATCAGGTTGTTCTAATATTCCATTTGCTGTAGTACTACCTGATGTACAACTAACACCATAATCATTAAGGTATGCAGATTGTGTTGTACTGTCCTCTACAAATGCCATTTAATTTTTATTTACTATTTTTTTTACCTTTGGTTTTGGTGTATAAACTTCAACTCTTCCCATAGAAATTAATAATTCTGCATCTGTTTCTGATACATCATAAGTTTGCCCTGCTTCTAGGCTGTTGCCACTAGCACAAACATTTTTTAAACATTTAATTTTCATAAAAAAAAAGGGGTTTTTACACCCCTAATAGTAAACCAATTATGTGGTTACGTCTAAGATTGCAGCAAATGATTGTGCGTGTCTTACAGCAACGTCAAATGCAACTACACCCTTTACACTTACCAAATTTTTGCTGAAATCATCACCATCTTCACCAGCAGTAATTTCAATACCAGAACCAAATAAGCCTAATATTGCCTGTGAGAAGTCACCCATAACAACAGCAGAACAAGAACCAGATGTAGAACCTTTTGTAAGGTTGCTAGGTACTTGATTTGTCATAGCTAAAGGATAACCATTAACAACTAATGGTGTACCACCTCTACCTATTGCCTGTAGGTTGTTATTTACTAAGTACTCACCACCAGATGTTTTTAGTTTCTTAATAGCACCTAATACTTTAGCGTTAGTTACATAAGAAATAGAATCAGCATTAACAGCAGCATTATCTTCCATCATGGCTGTTTCTAGATCAACTAAAGCATCTACTGTAATAGCACCACCATTAGTACCCATAGCAACAGAACCAATACCAGAAGTTTGCATGATACCTGTAGGTTGTCCTGATGAGCCAGTACCATTTAAGATACCTAAATCAAGACCAACATTAATTCCGTCTAAAATATCTGTGCGAATTAAATCTTCTATTCCTGGAGTTGCCTGTATAAGCATATTCCTAGAGAATTTTGACAATGTTCCTAAAGTTTTAGGTGTCATTGAAATCTGATCAAATGTACTTTCTGCCTGACTTAATGCAGTAGTTTCACTTGATAGATAGCCAGTTGATGCAACGCCTGATCTTCTTGGGATTGCAACATCACCAACTAAACCTGATAATGTCTGAACACCTAAACCAACCATTACTGTGCTGTTTCTTAGTGCTTCTATGAAGTCATCAGCTAGTAAATCTGTAGCTACGATATTTCCACCAGTAGTAGCACTTGATGTTACGTATGTTGCTCTTTTTGCTAATGCACTATAAGGAATAAACAAAGAAGATTGACTGTTTGATCTTTGAGAATCTTTTGCAATCTGTTGTGAAATTTCTTTTGCAAAACCAGATGCTTTATCTGACCAATCATTAGTTAAAAGACCTCTGATACCAGATGTGATTTTGTAATCTCTGGCATACTGTTCTTTTTCTTTTGGTGATAACTGCTCTTCAATAGGCTTTGCAGTTTCTACTGGTTTAGCATCTATTCTTTCTAAGATTGCCTGTCTGCATGAATCTACAGATGAACCATTGCTAATTAATTGTTCTGCGAGATCATCAAAACCACGCTTTGTACACATAGCATTAATTTCTCTAATTCTTGTGCGTTCTGCTGATTGAGCTTTTTTAGAAGCTTCACTACGCACAACCTCTAAATCTGGTTGTTCTTTGGACATAGTTTCTGTTTTTTTAGAAATGGACAGTTGTGCATCATGTGATGCAGCGTTTACACGCTTATCTTCTACTATATCTTGTTTTTTGGCACTAGGCATGGTGTTTTCATCAATTAACCCTCTAGATATACCTACATCTGGTGCTGCTGGACTTGCAACAACACTAACTTCATGCGGTTCCCATCTTGTAGCTAAAAATGCGTTAGTTCCATCTATTTCACGTTCTTCCATCTCTAAAATCCGATAACCAACGCTTATTGCTGACAAAATGCCATCATCTATATCTCTTTTAACTTCTTGTGCCTTTGCATTTCTGCTTAATTCAACAACTGCCCTGCCCTTTTTCTTATCTTTATCTAAATAGGCATTACGAACGATACCAATAACAGAATCCATATTGTGATTCCATAATACAGGTGCAACTCCTCCATTTAATCTGCCAAAATCTATAGAACCCTCGTCATGGCTTAGTATTTCAGTACCAAATGTACGTTCTACAGGATATTCAGAACTAAAGCTAAATTCATACGTATTATCTTCTTGTGCAGAAAAAGATGTTTCACCACTTCTTTTTAATACAGTTGTAATACTTCTTAACGAATCTATCTTAGTTAGTGTGCTGAACTTGTGACCAACCTGTACATCTGTCTTTTCATATTCTCCATCATCTTCTCTAAATACACTAATTAATGCAGCAGGGTCATCTTCTGTACCAGTAATTTCAAATGAGCTATCAGGTACATTTATTGTTCCATCACGTTCAATACTATCTATCTGCCCTCTTGCAATACCACCGCTTGCGTTCCATCTAACATAATCACCTACAGATAATTCATCTGGTTCTGCACGTTTAGCTTTTGCACGTTTTGTTTTTGGCATAGCGTCATTGTTTCTTAATTCTTTTATTCTAGCTGATTTTGCTTTAGAAAAACTTTCACCTGCAGAACCGCCCCATGCTAAATTTGCAACTTTCCCAGGGCTAGGGTAGCCTTCTTCACCAGGTCTAAAACCTTCTGCTTTTTTATCTACCTCATGTCTTGCAAACCATGCTGCCATTTGTATAACTACATCTGCTGATAATTCATTACCACTTAGTATTTGTGTTGCCCTTCTTGCAGCAACTTCTGTACCGCCTTTTTTACCTTCTTTTTTAAATTCTCTATATCTTTGTGCTTCCTCCCTCATACCTTTAGTAGGCATAAGGTCTATTTCTGTACCATTAATAGTTGCCATCAGAACCCTCTGCTACGTTTTCTGCATCTTCACCTGTAGGTGCTTCTGTATCACCAAAAGGGTCAACAGTATTAAATGGTTTGAATTGACTACCACCAGATTTATTAGTAGCAGATGGGTCACTATCTGTAATAATGTTCATTTCATCTAATTTTGCCAGTTCTGTCTGTCTAGCTATTAAAAGTTCTTCTATATCACCACCATTTTCAGATACAACATCAGTTAAAGTTTTAAAACCACATCTAACTGCTTCTTTTTGTGCAGCAATTTCTTTTTGTGGGTCAACATAGCTATAACCTCTACAAACCCATCTAACTTTTTCATAAACTTCTGGTGTTGTTGAATATGTAGGCAAAGATAAAGTACCACTTAATACTGCCATTTCTAACCATTGTTCAAATATAGGTTGGTAGAAACTTTCTTTTAACATCTTCTGTATTGTTCTCCAATGATCTCTATCCTGTAACATTGCCAACCTGCTACTGCTGTAATTAGATTGTGAATAGTCAGAACTTATAGCTTCAAAACTGCAACCTAAACCACTAGCCATACTACGTAACATAGCCCTAACAAAGGGTTCAAATTCACCATTAGCTTTATCTAAATCAGGTACAGATATACTTTCTCCTGGTGCTAAATATTTAAATGTGCCTGGTTCAAATCCACTAACACGTTCATAATCAAATACTTCACCACCTACATCAAGTTCACCTTCTGGACTTGTAATAAATCCCATTAATGCACTACTTGCACGTTGTCCTACAACTGTTGCTTCTATATATCCATCTAATTGATGTAAATGGTTTATTGCACTAGCTAAAAATGGTACACCCCTATGCTGTCCTGGTCTTAATGGCAAAAATAAATGTACAACATCTTTTGCAGCTACAATAATATGCCTGTTTTCTTCTGGTATTGTTGCAAAATTAGTATCTCCAGGGTGTTTTTTTAGAAATGCATAACTAACAGCCCTACCTTCTGGACTTAGTTCTATTCCTAACCGCCATACATTCTTATTACTTTTAGTAGTGCCTTTATAATCTTCATCTAACTGTTCTGCTTCTAAGATTTCTAATGAAAATGGTATTTTACTTCTACCATAAGCTTTTCTATGAATAACAATAAAACATTCACCGCTTTCTATCATTGATCTAACAGCTAATCTTTCCAGTTCAGAAAAACAAAGAACACCACGTATATCACAACTATCTTTTCTACCCCATCTACTCCATTCACTCTCTATACTTTCATTTATTCTTGTATTAGGTGTACCGCCACGTTGACTTTTAATCTGTGCTTGCATTGTTACACCCTGACCTACAATTTGATTAGTTGCATATCTTATGGCCTGTGATGCATAATTATTATTACGTACTAAATCATGTACACGTTTTCTAAGAGTATTAATAGAATTTTTATAACTTTGATCAGGTGAAGATAAAGGTGTAACCCAACTTAAATTAGTGCGGTCAAATTTTGCACCTGCATACATTCTTTTTAAGCGGTTTCTACGCTTATTTAGATCATCATTAGAGGAAATTAACCCCCTCCAAGCATTAATTAAACCCATTTAAGTAACCTAAAAGCGAACATAGAGGTTTTTAGGGTCTCCTAAACCCTGACTTATTAAACTATACCGCTTTTCGCTTGCAACTCTACTTCTTAATTTAGCCTGTAAATTTTCTAGCTTATCTAAATCTATTCTCTTGAATGTTCTATTACCAATGCTGTATTCCTGTGCCTTATCTTCTACCATTGCTCTAATAGCAGCAGTAACAGCATCTAAATCTTTTTCGTTCTGTGTTCTGTTATCAATAGCAGCAGGTGTACCAGTATATTGTAATGATTGTTTTACTGTTAATTCACCACTACCAATTTCAAATACTTTTGCACCCTTAAATGCTCTAACTGACCAAAACCAATTACCTGCAATAAATTCTGCACTTGCAGTAGCACTTATAGAAAACTGCCAACCGGAACTATTTGAATATTGTGTACCTGTTGCTGTATGACCTTCACTAGATGTATTAGTACGTAAATAATACTCTAATGTCCAATCAGGACTACTTATAGTTTCATTTATTCCAGCAGTAGTTGCTTCATCTACCCATTCAATAGTAGTACCAGCAGTTATTTCACTAGGTAAATCAGATTTAAACATAGTTTTACCAGTTAGTTACAAAATCATTTTTACGTGTTGTCTTTATTGTACCTTTTTTTTGTTTAACTACATTATCTGTTTCATTAATTTTATTTTCTAACTGTTCCCATACTGTGTTTCTATTGAATTTACTGATATATAACGACATTGCAGCATAACTATATACCCATGTATCTAAACATTCATTCCTAACACCTGCCTTTTTTACCCATTGTGGAACCTGGAAACCACTCCTGTTAGTTTTTAATATCTGTCTTTCTGCTGTTAACTGTTTAAAAAATTCTTCTGTAGTACTTGCATGAAAATGTACATAACCATAACTACCAATTTTATTATTCTTTAATCTACCCATCAAAGTATTTTTTATAGTATCTACTCCTAATGGATAAACCTGCCCTCCTTTTTTTATTGCCCTGTTAGCTTTTCTAAAATTAATATCTACTCTTGTGGGTCTACCAATAGCAGGTTTATTAGCTTGTGATTGACCTTTAATAGCAATAACACCCTGTGCTACTTTCTCTCTTGCAAATTGGTATACCTCACTTGTATGTAAACCACCTGAGTCAACAGCACTAATAACAGGTACTAAACTTTTTCCATTCTCATGTTCATACTGTTGATTAATAACAATTTCTAGCTGCTTCCAAACTTCTGCCTGGTGTGGGTCACCATATAACACAATATGATCTATAAAAAATGATTCCTCTCCTTTACCCCAACCCCATGTACTAACTTCTAATCTGTCTACCTGACAATCAACACCCTGTGTAAGAAATAAAACACCTTCAGGACAGGTTGCCTGTTCATAACTTTCACATCTTTTTAACAACCCTTCAGCACTCATAGCACTTACATAGTCCGTCTCGAATGTCTCTGCTAATCGGGTATTCACAAAAGTTTTTATTAATGGTGCATCTCCTTTTGCCTTATTAAATTCCATAACCGCTTCTTTCCAGCTAAACCAACCTAATGGACTATATAAACCATTTAATCTAAAACCTGCTGTTATCCCATCACCTTGTTTCATTGCCCTCCATTCACCCTGTCTTAACATCTTTGTTTTATGGCTCTCATCAAATGAACCTTCACAATGTATACATTTATATTGCACATTATTTACATCTTCTTTCTGTAATTGTTTCCAGCGTAAATCTTGATATTCTCCACAGATAGGACAGGGTACAAAATATAATCTCTGATCTGATGTTAGGTATTCACTTTCTATTCTTGAAAAATCTTTAATTGTAGGTGTAGATGTAAGTAATACTTTTTTACGTGTACTAAATGTTGTTGCCCTCTTTTCCGCAAGAGCTACAGGGTCACCTTCACCTGACGCATCAGATGGAAACGCATCTACTTCATCACAACTTATATACTTACATGGTGTTGATCTTAATCCTGTTGCTGAGTTAGCACCTGTTATTAACATCATTCCACCAGGAAATTCTTTACTGCTTAAGGTATTACCACTATCCCTACTCCTAGATGGTGCAATCTTTTCATTTAAACAAGGGGTATCAGTAATCATACTTTCTAATCTTTGCTTACTTAACCTTTTACCCATCTCTAACGTAGGTTGCACTAACAACATAGGTGCAGGGGCATGGTCTATTACATAACCCAACCAACAATTTTGTGCTTCTGTTTTCCCTGTCTGGGCTGCAAACATTAACACCACACGTTGTACAGGACTTTGTGTACCTAAACAATTCATAGGCTCTTTTAGATATGGTGTTCTACTTGTTCTCCATTTACCTGGTTCTGCACTAGCCTTACTAGACAAAATTCTATAAGTATCTGCCCATTCACTAACAGTTAATGACTTTTCTGGTCTTAACCCTGCTAAAAATCCCTCCTCCCATGCGTTCATAATTATCTATAAAACTTCCATATAATACTATTTACATCATTGATATCATCACCCCAACCTGTAGCTATATGTTCACAAAAATCTAATTTAGATGGTTGTGTATCTATAACAGTATTATTTTCTATATATTCTACAAATTTCCTAAAATCTTTAATGTGCATATTGCTTTTTAATCTATTAGCTTTGTATGAAATTATTTGTACGTTACCTTTTAGATAACCATGTTCAGGTATAACCTTATCAAAACTAGGTCTATGATCTGCACCTAATTTAGCATCTATTTTTATTCCTAATATTGGACAGTAATCAGGATAACCAGTTTTTTGTCCATCTGGCTTTGTATCTTTATCAATAAAATATTCTATGTCTAAATTATAAGGTATATTTTCTTTTATAGCTCTACATTTAACTCCATGAAGATGCTTATAAAGTTTTTTAAACTGGTTAGGTTTCAATTTACTTGTATATCCTTTTTTATATGCATGATGTGAACAACCACAATTAATATATGCTTTTGGATTTTCCTTAATTAGTCTTTGGTATTTGTACCATTCTGAAAATTTACGTATAACATCTTTTTTACCACATATTAAACATTCACATACAATTTTCCAATTACCTGATTTTTCAAAACTACTGATTTTTCTGTTTCCTATTTCTTTATCTTTATCAACAATATTTATTACTTTTAGATCACCTAGAATATCTCCTATGTTGCAACAAGAATTATGTTTTACTCCTCGACAATGGGGAGTATCTTTTCCAATTTTAATTTGATATAGTTGATGAGAATTTTTTTCAATCTTTTCACCACATTCACATAAGCATAAATAATTTTTTATTCTTTTTATTTGCGATATACGATCATTTGCTTTTTTTTCAATAAAGCCTATTAGACACAATACCTGTATTTGACCAATTTTTTGACCAACATAAGTTCTTAGATTTATTTTATCTTCATTACTGAATAGATTTCCTTGATAATAATTCATTGTGATAAATTCTCTAGTGCTTCTCTATGTTCACTATTAATAATTTTATAAATAACAGTTGCATCATCTTCACCTGCTAACTGATGACTTAACCTATCTGCTAAATTTATAAGTTGCTCTCTTATAGCTCTAGCTTTTGCAAAACTGCTTTTTTTTATCTCTTCTACACTAACTAATTCTTTCTTCTTTTCTAATACATCTAACTTTGCTAATTCTGCAAGGTAAAATTCTCTTTTAGCTTTACTTTCTGCAAAATCTGGTATGGAATCAGATGGCAAACTATCTATCTTTTGTTTTAAATCTTTTTTTGCTTCCTTAACTGGTATAAAAATTCCTTCCCATGCCTGTAATGCCAAATCTTTATCTAAAAAGTCTTTTCCATCTTCTGTTTTTACTAAAGCCTGTTTAAATATTCCTTTTGCTTTTCTTTGTGATACTGCACTTTTGCTAACATTTTTTATTTTCGCTAAATCTACATAGGTTATAAGCATTAGTTAAGAGTTAAGCACTTGTTAACCATAATAGTTAAGTAGTTAAGTTACTGCAAACGCTGACGCTAAATAATAATCGTGCTTTCAGATGACC
>JAAHTH010001047.1_pt2 | contig 18620 bp, 12 predicted proteins | sample 6116091 | NCBI WGS metagenome assembly JAAHTH01 (sample SAMN13939990, study PRJNA603662) | sponge metagenome | isolation source: marine sponge | host: Mycale hentscheli | place: New Zealand | collected 2006 | reverse complement strand
TCACAAGGAAGCCAACACTATTTTTCACTGCATTTGATGCCGTCAGGTCGCCACTCTGAAGCCAACTCATTGCAACCAGCAGCAAAATCCCCATCCCCGCCTGCATGAAGCCGACGTAAATACCAATGACCACAAAGACCGGTGACAACTTCCAAGGTGATATCTCGGTATCCGATTTCTGACCCGTCAGACGCTTCGGGTCAAGTAAAATGATTCCGGCCATGATCAGAAACAGGAACCCGAACACACCACGAAATGCATCAGCAGAAAGGTGAACGGCCAACAACGATCCTAAGGGAACACCTAGTAAAGTGGGAACGCCCACTCGTAGTACCATCCGCTGGTCCAGATGTCCGTGTTGTTGGACAGTGGCGACTGCAGAAGCACTTGCAGACAGCACCGCCAGCCGATTGGTACCGTTGGCTAGTTTCGGGTCCAGTCCAAACAGCATGAGTGCAGGCAGCGTCAAAAACGACCCACCGCCGGCAATGGAGTTGACGATTCCAGCAGTGAACCCGGCACCGATCAACAATAGATACCAACCGAAATCACCGGCAGTCATGCGTGCTCACCCGATTAGAACTTAGGAACGACATGCCTAGACACCCCCTACGATGGTCACCTTGTCCACTTTAGACCTCACGCCAGCGTAAGTAAGTCGCACACGAATTGACAGACACCACTTAAGCCCGCAACAGGAAAAATACCCACGACTCTGCTACATGCTGTTTTTGCCATCGGGCAAGCACTGCCAATAACAACACCATGACCCACCAAAAAAGAATCCTGCATGATCAAAAGAACACAACTTGTACCTTCTCGTGAGTGTTCACTTTGATTCCGGATCCCAAAACGCTGAACCGCCTCAGCATCAAGTTAAATCACCTTTATGCGACTCACTCACCGGAAAGAAAGCCATGGCAGTGTGGTTGGCGAGCAAAAGATTTGCAAGCCAGTCCCGGGGCCACACCCGGCAGTTAATTTGATCTCAATCCAGAGTGGCTAGACACTCCGTCTCCACAGTTTCTGCAGAGGCCTCCTCAAGGAGTATGCGAGATACAGAACATCCATGATTCGTATCTGCACAGACGACTCAGCGAAAACCACATTCATCTCAAGCAAAACCCGGCCAATCTGTTTCTCAAACGTCAGGGTTCCTCCATCCTCCATCCTCCATCCTCCATCCCGGGTAACCAACCTCAATGGATCCAGCGACTCCTACCATTACCGTCGTCACCTGCGGATGGAACGGATAAGCCCCACCCTGTTAAACACAACCGGTGACACGATTTACTGCCAAATGCAGCCACACCCCGGCGGATGCTCAACCAAACCAAACACAGACACTTCGATTTCGAACCGGATTATCCCGCGAAAGGTGGCGTCCTCGATGCCCGCTCGAACCGCGGGTTGAACACCAAGTTCGACGTTGTCCATTAAGCACCGTCGTGTAAATTCACTCCAGTGACGAAAACAGCGCATTCCATATTTTTGTCTTCAGAAAATGTTTTGAGTAACGGCATCCACTCGCTTTAAAAACACACGATGCTTTGAACTTCGTTGTTTCTATGAAGTACATAAAAGCCACGAGGTTGTCCGCGCACCCCTTTATAGACACAACGTGCTGTCGCGGCAGACCGAGTGATTCCCTACGAACAGCACAGCACTGCAGAGTTTCTCTCATCCGAAGTCATGCACACGAATCTATCGGCCTGCTTACCAGTGGCGACACGGATAAAGACTCACCTTGCTCTATGCACGCGAAAGGCTGCCAAGCGACCAACACATCAGTAGCTGAACCACGGCAATAGAGATCAACAAGACTGCCCCCACTGTGGCGATATCTGCGGGGGCAGCGTGGGGCGCGGTTTATAGAAAACCCTCACAAACCTGCACGTACTATCACATGAAGTTAATTCTTTGCATCCCATTGCAGTGCATCCAACCACCTCGTCCACTCTAGAATCTCTTCCACAGAAAGTTTTGGCTCTGGCAAAGTGGGCAGCTTGTTGCTTGAAGTTGCACCCTCGGCTTGTGCACGCACCACCAACAAACCGTTGACATCGATTTCAAACCCAATCATGCGTGCACGTTGGGCTCCCTTGTCGATCGTAATCTCATAACGCCCAAGTGTTTGCCAGTCATTTCGTGACAGACCAGACGACTCAACCAATGAAAGCGTCATCGAGTCTCTCTCAGAGCCAACGGTCAACCTTCGGTTCGTTCTAGCAGGTAGCGAAGTCCCAAAAGGAATCAGCGGCAATATTCTCCGCCGACCTTTAACGTCTTCCACGACGATACCGATGGTCTGACCGGTTACCCCACGAGCTGGCATAGCAACTGCGGATCCGCGTCCTGGCAGTTCAGCTGCCAGGCATGCGGCAGCTCCTTGAGCAGTATCAGTCCGATCAACTGGCGAATACTTCACCTCAGAGTTAATACCGCGCAGCACCGCATTCCGCACCATTGGAATTTTGAGAATTGGCCCCAGAGTCACGCAACGATCGATATCACTAAGGGACATGGAAGCATCCCGACACGCTCGCTTGACGGTCTTCCTCAGTCGCGCTGCCAGGTCTTCACAAGCTTGTAACCAATGTCGCCGAGCCACCCAAACTTTGTACTCTCCATCCTGAACCTTTAACCTGATCGAAACTTTGTCGAGCAAAGTCATAGAGTTCATTGCCCGCTCGCACGCCATCTGCAACTGGGCCACAGTCGACCGCGAGCTGCGCGGATCGAAGTTGTGTTCTTTCTGAAATGCCGTCACGCTCAACTCAACCAGACGCTGCAACCATGGCAACGTTCCGGAATTCCAGTGGCCTGATATCGCCAACTGGTGCAGGCGATTGGCTTCACCCCGGAAGACGGACACTTCACTGCCCATACCGGTCACGCCAACAAACAGGATTCTCTCCTGAGCGTCCTCTTCGACACTTGCCGAGTGATCATCAATTTCTTCAAACTCGCCACTCAGCAGTGTGGACTGAACGGCAGCAATGGATCGATGAACCAGGCGTACTGACTTAAGCCCCGCCATTTCGGCGGCTTGCAAAATGGACTGCCGATGCAGTTGATCGTAACTTGCTGGGATCGTGATGGCGGTGACCGCTGGCGGTTTGTCTTCGGTCCATGCATTCGCAATGAGGTCACGAAACATCATCGCCAGCAAAACTTCAGGCGGACATTGCCTACCTGCAATCTCACGTTCGACCACATCTTTGCCAATGTACATGGGTACGCAATAGGCCAGATTCTGCGTCTTGCCAAGGCGGCGTTCCATCGCTTTGGAGCCGAAATACAGTTGTTCATCTTCACTCGCCACGGCCATTCGGAAAGATGCACTATCTTCTCTAGCGGACGTCAATAGCCGAATGGAGCCAGTCGGCGTCGTCTCGGCAACGGCTCCGAAGAACATTCCGAGGTCGATCGCGAACACATTCGAAACAGGAGAAGCACCAGAACCACTATTGGATGAAGCCGCGGACTCAGGCACGACTTGCCGCCCGGAATACTCGGCAAGCCAGGCTGGAGTATCATCTTGCGTAATGTACTCGCTGAGTTCATCGATCACTTCATCGAATGATGCGTATCGCTGATCGGGCGACTTGGCCATCATACGCATGAAAATATTGGAAAACTGAAGATCAACGTCATCTCGCGCTTCCATCAAGTCTGGAATCTTTCCATGGCGATGGCCATACACGAGTTCGAGATAGTCGCCAGTAAAAGGTGCACGCCCCGTCAGCAAGAAAAAAAGTGTCGCACCGAGCGAATAGATATCACTCCGAGGGTCGGCGACATCGGGATTGTCCAGCTGCTCCGGCGCCATGAAGGGCAGTGTGCCAACAAGGCGCCCTTTTGACTTCTTTTTTGGATCGGCATTTGCCCCCACCACCGTAGCTTCATTGAGTAGTGACGCCGCGTTGATGCGAGCTAGCCCGAGGTCCAAGATTTTGACTGTGCCATCAGCACTTTTCATAACGTTCCCGGGCTTCACGTCGCGATGAACAATCCCGGCGCGGTGTGCATGAAGCAGCCCTAAAGCTGCTTGGCGGATGACCGCCGCTGCCTCGCCAATCGGTAATGGGCCTTTCTGGGCTAACAGCTTTGTCAGTGTCTGGCCATCAACATATTCCATTGCCAAGTAATGGACGTCATTCGATTCGCCAGCATCGAACGCGGTGACAATATTGGGGTGCATTAGGCGAGATGCCGCCCTGACCTCATCATAAAAACGCGAGACGGCTACTTCATCTTTCATCCGTTCCACAGGAAGCATTTTGACGGCAACCAGACGTTGCATCCGGGTATGCTCAGCAAGAAACACTTGCCCCATCCCGCCGGAGCCAATCAGCTCTCGTATCTCATAATCGCCGATTTTCGAGGGAATCTTTCCATCACCACCCGAATCGCTGTCGAGGTCAAAATCCTCACTATCGGCATTGACGCTCATATCGCGCGTTCGCATCCCGCGCATATCTTGAGTCGGGATCTCGGCCGTGGGAAAATTGTTGGTCGTGTCGTCCACTAAGATGACTTCTCTTGTCGCCGCGCTTGAAAGCCGGCTTCGAATTCCGGCGTTATACTGGTATTATAGGACGGTTGTAGTATCGCTCTGTGGCGAATTCTGCGATGAAACACCCTTTTTCACCGAACTGGCGTCATTATGTGCCGGTCGCACGCTTGGGTCTTGGGTGCAACCAATGAGTGCACCGGGCAAGTGCAGCCACCAAAGCAAGCACCGAGACTGCCAGCGCAAGCACTATGGCTGCCAGCACGAGCAACAAGAAGGCCGGCATCAGAGAAACCTTTGATGGGATAGGCAATTTGCGTTCCGTCCTTGGCTCGCCCACAAAACTCCCTGCCACCGCAAACCCCGCATCCCTACAAGCTGAGCCCGTTTAATGACCCCTCTCCGGATCGCGACCCGCAAAAGCCCACTTGCTCTTTGGCAAGCTGAATACGTCGCAGAACGCCTGAGGCAGGCTGAAATAGAAACCGTTCTGGTACCGATGGTCAGCAGCGGCGACACCGACATGCGGCCTATTGATGGGACCCGTCAAGTGGGGCTTTTCACGAAACGAATCCAACTGGCCCTGCTGGAAAATGAAGCGGACATTGCCGTCCACTCCCTCAAAGACCTGCCTACTGAGCCGAATGCGAACCTTTCGTTGGCTGCTGTCCCCGAGCGAGAAACAGTACTCGACAGCCTTGTCGCCAAAACCAGCTTGAAACTGCACGAGCTTCCCCCAAACGCCCGAATCGGGACCGGAAGCCAAAGACGCGCCGCACAACTACGAAACCGCCGCCCAGACCTGAACGTCATGCCCATACGAGGGAACGTGCAAACCCGACTCGGGAAACTTGATGAGGGTGAATTTGACGCCATCATGCTTGCCGAAGCAGGAATTCTGCGTTTAGAGATGCATGACTTACCCCGAACGCAATTCCCGATTGAGGAAATGCTACCCGCCCCTGGACAGGGAGCGCTCGGAATCGAAATTCGCAAAGATGACACCGCAAGCGAGGCCGTCCGTATACTCGACCACCTTCCAACCAGAGCCGCAGTGACTGCGGAACGTAAGTTACTGGCATCTTTGCACGGAGGCTGTCTCGCCCCCATCGCAGCATTGGGACGTGTCATGGGCGACACAATGCAATTGAAAGCAACGGTGCTGTCGCACGATGGTACCCAGCGACTTGACGAAACTCATGAACTGCCCACCGAATCAGACTCGATGCTCGAGACCGCTGAACAACTCGCGGAACTCGCAGCAACGGCACTACTACAACGAGGCGCCGCAGACCTGATCAATGCAGCTCGATAATTCGCCCACCCGGCTCTACCGCCTACCGATCTCAGGAACAGCAAGCCCGCCGGAGCGTCTTGCATGCAAAACGCTGCCTGTCTCGGCATTCTCCTGACAAGGGCAAAGCGTTCGAAGTGGTAAACTTTGCGGCTTGCAACGGTCATTCTGACCTCAGCCCCGCACGCTGCCGATTTCCTCTAAAGATCGGTCGATCAACGACGACACCGCGAAAGCCCAACGCAGGCTGTCATTGCCGCTCAAGATCCGCCGTCTCGCAGTTCGGTGCTATTCGATTCCGACGAATCGCCTGTGCACCGCGTCGCATCAGACACTTTTATCACGTTGGATTCTCACATGGCAAAAGCCGCTCCGAAAGAAAATCGCCGTTACGTTGACATGTGGGCACTGCCTGGCGCGCATCCAAGCAACGTAGAATTCATGCAGAAACTGACCACAGCAGACTCCAATCAGTTCACCACTCACATGGATGCGGTGGGTACGGTGTCTGAGCAGGACATTGAGACCGACGAGTGGAAACGTACGCATTTGGTTGGACTGAGAACCGATGTTTGGCATGCTGATACGCACGAGCTTGAACAAGCTGTTGCTGCAATCAAAAGCCAGCGTCGAAAGCAGCTGAAGCAGCAGATCAAAAAAACAGGACGTTTGAACGACAAGCAGCAAAAGAGGCTTGAAAACAGCCTCAACACCGACGCTATCATGTCTATGAAATCAGGTGATGTTGAAAAACGCCGCATGGTTTTAAAGCTGTTCAAGACATCGACCGAACGTGTGCGGTGGTGTGGAACAATTGAACAGGTCACCACCACCGAAGTGCACAACAGTATCGGTTCTAAACGAAGTTTATTAACCTTCGCCGTGATTCTGCCCCGCATGAGCATGGTCACGCAAATTCAACAAAACCACCGAACATTCCGAATCCCATCCATCTACACGTTTGGCTTCTACCACAATGAACGCATGTGGAATCTGAGCCTGAAAAGGCATTGGGTTTCCATTGGTGCTGATTACGACCTCACAGTCGACGGCGAGCCCTTAGGAGAAATTGATGGAAGGCTGTGCTCATTTGGCTCTGATAGTTACGTCGACATTGACTCACATGAGCTCTCGTCATGCACACAATTTGTGGACATGCTGACCCTCTTCGCCGCCACGGTGGGTTACCACAAAGCAATGCGGCGGAGTCTTCGTCGACGCGTCAAGGCTGCCTTGAGCGGAAACTCCCACCACCATCTCATCGAAGATGAAGAACTACGATTGCGACACAACGGTCGTGCAGCCGCCTAAGAAGACCACAAAGTCTGTTTACATGTGTACGGTTTTCTAAACACCCTGACATACCATTACTTGCCGGATGTAGCGGCTACTTGCCGGATGTAGCGGCCCCGCAACGCTTCATTACTGCTTCGTTGGCACATCGCATTAATACAAGACAGAATCTGCATTCGGCAAACCGCATCCCTCGAACCGACATGAGTCAAGCCAGCCGGTGCTTTTGACGAAGACATTTCTTTCCTATTTTGGTGCACGGCAACATACGCCCAAAAAAAGCCCAATAAAAAATGTCAACCGTCCGCGACGTTGGCCTTTCTCGCGATACCCTCTAAGCTTGGCTGCCCAGTCGTAAGCTGCAGCAGAAACGGAGGCAGTCCTGCAACAATCGGGGCCACGCAACAACCAGCCGCCAGCTCTCTTGCTGGCTCTGATGACGACCCCGCGTCTGAGAACGTCACCCCATTTTTGACGGCACTCGCTGCCCAATACCAGCCTTGACCAAAACAACCCCAACAAATCTGGTCGTGAGCAAGCAACTTCTCTCAGTAGCCATAAAGTTTTGTTCCATTTGCTCCCGGGAATTCGAATAGAATAGCATTAAGAGGCACCCGACAAATGGTTTTCCACTGGACACCTTTCTCATGCAACTCATGGCTCAGGAACTGACCATCCATACCTTGACGCCCTATGACGGCACCAAGTCACCGGCAATCAAAGTCGTGCATCGGACATCACGGGAAGAAGCGGAAAACCGCGACACCCCCATTCAGACAGAAAATCTGCGACGAGCAATCTTTGCTCTTCTGCAAAAGATGAACCCAAACCCCGATCACATCAAAATCCCGAAACTTGTCATTTATGACACGGTTCGTGTAAGACTTCCCGACTCGTTTCAGGACGGCAGGATCGAAAGGGTCGCCTGGGACTTCAAACGCAAAGAATGGAAGTACTACGTAGAATGCAAACACGCCGTTGCATCGGCGTGGTACGAAGCTGCCGACCTCGAACTGATGCTCTAGCCCATTCCTCTGCCACCAACCCTCCGTCAATGAATGAACGGATTGATTAAGAGCGTCAACCTTGCCTTCTTCCACCACAGCAAGTAAACTTTTTTTGTTTTTTTGGCAGCTGCACGACCCCAGCAGCAAGTCGGCGTCAGAGCCTTTGCAGTATATACAGTGAAGCGAGCCGAACGGCTGATTTCCATGAAACGGCAAGTCATGAGCCTGCACGTCAAGCAAACTCGCTTTCACCTTGCCTGCATGCATCATCCCAACGACGCACGGCCTTTTGCAATGCAAAACACAAACTGTTCGGGATGGCCATTCCCAATGCACTGCTTCGCCCGCTACCCTCAACTTCGAACGCTTAGACTTGATTTCACCCTCTTTCACTTGCGACAGACCCTTGTGACATACCAGTGACGCATGCGTCGCATCCTTTTCCCTAACCATCACCTTGCAACACCAAAGCACCTTGATGAAGTCCACTCACTATATTCTGGCGTTTCTTTTTGCATGTACAACTGCATCGTCATGCTTCCATGCAAATGCGGCCAATGATCAACCCAACATTGTGCTGATCATTTCTGACGACCAAGCATGGAATGATTATGGGTTCATGGGTCATGACGACATCCAAACACCGAATCTCGATAGACTAGCGAAACAAAGTGCCGTATTTCCACACGGCTACGTTCCTACAGCGTTGTGTCGCCCATCGTTGGCGACTCTTCTGACCGGGCATTATGCGTCAACGCACGGAATCACAGGCAATGACCCATCACCAAAATACGCCGAAAGAAACTCGAAACTTTACAACGACCGCTGCGCGACATTGATTTCCTACTTGGACCGCTTCAAAACGGTCCCCAAAATCTTGGGGGATGCCGGTTATCTCAGCCACCAAAGTGGGAAACTCTGGGAAGGCAGCTTCAAGAATGCCGGCTTTACGCATGGGATGACGCGTGGTTTTCCAGAACCAGGTGGAAGGCATGGCGATGACGGTTTAAAAATCGGCCGAGAAGGCATCGGCCCCATCAAAAACTTTGTGGACATGGCGACCGCGCAGCAAAAACCGTTTTTTCTCTGGTATGCGCCATTCTTGCCCCACACGCCTCACAATCCACCTCAGCGACTCTTTGAAAAATACAACCAAGCAGGCAGGTCAGCCAACGTTGCGCGTTATTACGCAATGTGTGAGTGGTTTGACGAAACATGTGGCCAGCTTCTCAATGTTATTGACGACAAAGGGATAGCGAATGACACCCTGGTCGTTTATGTCACCGACAATGGTTGGATCCAAAATCCGAAGTCACGGGGCTATGCCCCACGATCAAAACAGACCCCCTACGAGGGAGGCATCCGAACTCCAATCATGTACCGATGGCCGGGTAAAATTAAGACAGGAGAACGAACCGAGGTCGTGTCAAGTTTGGACATCGTACCCACCATGCTGGCAGCTGCAAACGCGCCGATTCCTGCTGGCTTGCCGGGGTTAAACATCCTACCCGACCTTGAAGAAGGATCAGCAATCCAACGCGAACGGATCTTTGGCGAAAGCTTTGCTCACGATATCGCCGACATCGAGACACCGGAAAAGAGCCTCCTATTCCGATGGTGCATTGAAGGTAAATGGAAGCTACTGCTCACTTATGATGGGGAAGTCAATCGATACAAGTCCACCCACCCGCGCGAAGAAAAACGCCCCCAACTATTTAATCTGGCAGATGATCCGTGGGAAACTAAAAATCTTGCCAAGGACCATCCGGATATCGTGCGAAAACTAGCTGACGCGATTGCGGATTGGTATCCGACGAACGAGCGTCAGGTTCGCACCACGTTTGAATGACCGACGTCCACCTGAACAGCGACCCAATCGCCAGAACGCCAGAACGTCCGATGAAGCTCTGCATGATGCTCGATGGCATTTCTTCATCAGTGGGCAGCTCAACGCGGACAGAGTGTGCCGATAGAGAGTATTGTCGCCTCCGGCACAGCTTTTATCTGAAAACCCAATTTGACCTGAACCACCTCAATGTCTCCCTCATGTTGACGGAACACCCGTTCTGGCAATTACGGAGGTGAGCCCGGTTCTTTCCAGAGTGCTTGTTTGCCGGGGGCGTTGGAATTGAGACTTCATTACGCAGGCATGCTGATTTTCTTCGCACTCATGTGGCAGCACGGCTTGATTAGGCAAAGCGTGGGTTAACACCTTACCATGACCTTCGAAAACACGCCCTGACAACCTACAATTCCTCGGCCGGTGACGCAGAGCATGCACTCACAAAGGCAACGCGCAGTCACAGGCACCCTCTTTATTTGCAGCTTGGATTAATCGTTTCATGTCAAATGCAATCTCTGCAAAAACTAGTGTTCCAAAGCCAACAAGCCCCGCGAAACACAGCGGTGGGCTCATCACTGGCAGCGGAACAGCGGTCCCCAGATACCAAGCCACTAGCAAAGCGAGTGCAACCTTTGCTTCGAAGATTTCATGCGGGACAGCTGCGGAAGCGAGAAAAGTACAAGCGTTGTATCGCCGCACTGGAATTGACCAACGCGGAAGTGTGCTCCTGGAAGAAAATGCTGTGTCAGATATCGTGAATGATTTCTACACACCTGCTGAACACATGGAGGACCGTGGTCCTGGAACAAAAGCACGAAACGACCGCTATCGAAGTGAAGCTTCCGCCTTGGCAAAACGAGCAGCAACCGTGGCATTGAAGACAAGTGGTTTGATGAGTGAGGAAATCACTCATCTAATCACGGTGTCGTGCACCGGATTCAACGCCCCGGGAATTGACATCGCATTGATCGATGACTTGGAGCTTCCCTACACCACTCAGCGGATTCAAGTTGGCTTCATGGGTTGCCATGCAGCGATCAATGGACTCCGAGCTGGCAACGGCATTGTCGCCTCTGATAAACGTGCGAAAGTGCTGATGTGCTGTGTTGAACTGTGCAGCCTCCATTATCAATACGGCATGGTCGCTGATCATATCGTGAGCAACGCGTTGTTCGCTGATGGAGCCGCAGCAATCGTAATCGAATCAGAGCAAGGTAAAACGGAACACTCGCCGGGTATCCATTCTACGCACAGCAGGCCTTTGCCACTCGGCTTCGTGGATGCCACCGGGTCATTCCTTGTTCCCAAAAGCCGTGACGCAATGACTTGGTCCATCGGCGATAATGGATATCAGATGACGCTGTCAGCGCGAGTACCGAATTTGATAGAAGAACACCTTGCTGACTATCTAAGCGACTTTCTTCAGCAACAGGGGGAATCGCTCGGATCAATCAGTGGATGGGCAGTCCACCCCGGTGGCTCTCGTATCTTGTCCGCTGTTGAGAAAACGCTTAAGCTCCCCAAAGAAGCGCTCGCAACGTCGCGAAGCGTCCTCGCTGACCACGGCAACATGAGTTCTGCAACCATGCTGTTTATCTTGGAAAGATTTGCTGCCAAGAGACAGCCCAAGCCTTGGTTGATGCTAGGATTCGGACCGGGGCTCGAAATCGAAGTGTCCCTGATCCGGTAGACGTCGCTCGTTTGCCACACGCTGACAGACGAACGCCCTCTTTCACTAAGTTGCGCGTGCCCTTATTTGTGCATGTCCTCGGTTGTCCATGACGAGGAATGGGTAAGAATTGTTCCCGTGATTATTCGCCTCCGTAAAGCTAGTTGGCTCGAATCTGAACCGCTGAATCCTGCCAACTCGGTCAACACCCGGCCTCGATTCCACGACAGCCCCAGACACAAACTGCGCTATTGGTTAGCTAATCGAGCCCCCCCTTGAAGAACGGAAATACTGCCAATTCTTACGCAAGCCGTGATTGGTGTTTTAAGGAGTGGAGACTCCGGCTATCTTTCTCGCTGACGCAGTGGAGATTTCTATCACTGCCCGAATCCAAAACAAGAACCTGTCCGATAGCCCCACGTTGCGAGATTACCACCATGGCCGACCAGAACCTCATCGACCACCTCAATGAAATCCTGAAGCATGAGTGGACTGGAGTTGCCCAGTACTCCCAGGCGAGTTTCATTATCGAAGGCGTATGGCGAGAGGTTTATGCCGACAAATTCCTCAGTGATGCCAAAGAATCGTTTGGCCATGCCCAGCAAGTTGGGGACAAAATCGTCGCCCTCGGTGGTGTACCTGTTGCGACACGCAACGAAATTCAACAGTCACGCGACCTGCAAGAGATATTTACTTTTAGCTTGGCGTTTGAGTCCAAAGCTGTCGAGATGTACAGCAAAGCAATTGAGTTGGCTGGTGACGACAAGCCGCTTGTGGTTTTCCTTGAGGACATCCTCAAGGAAGAGCAAGACGGAGTCGACGAGTACACCAAACTTATGCGTACGTCGAATGCCAATTCAGCCACAACTCAGGCCCTCAAGAGTGCCTGAGCCAGGATGGTTGAAAGCGCTAGTTAAAACCTCGACCGGGAAATCATGATGCGGCCTTAACGGTTCCGCAGAAACTGGGTATGCGGCGTCAATCAATGCATCAGCAACGTCACCTGACCCGTTTGTACGCGAGTCGTATACCCGCCCCGGACAATCGCCATGCTCGAGGCAAGCAACCTCGAACACCACCTTCTTGCATCAGCGTTGCAAGGCGTCGGTTTGGCTGGGTTCCCTACATCTAGACGCGGCCAATCTACTTACAATTACAGCAATCTTGCCAGCCCGACACCCATCTGTCGCAGAGGTTGCTCCTGATGCCAATGCGTTCCTCTGCGATCTTATGATCGGAGGTCCAAGGAACGTGGGTAAACCTAACCAGCGGTACCTGACAAGCTTCCGTCAAAGCTCAAAATCGCTGGTACGCGAGAAAGACCGGCGTCCCGCCCACCCGTCTTCACGCGGCTTGAAACCTTGTTCGAAAGCGCCATCTTCAGCCCCGCAACTTGCTCTGGCTCAATTGCGACAAAACTTTGAACGAACCAACCGACGGCATCAGCATAGGTTTCTTGGCGCAGAACCGAGCGACTCGAGGAATGCCCCTCTTCTTGCTGCACGGCAATGACTAACCGATGCAGGTCATCTGAGGCCGGAAATACGTTCAGGATCGTTTCATTTTGCATGGGTATAGCCTTTAATTCCGTGCCAGAACTGATCTCATTTCGAAGCCCGATTTGGTTCACATGCCAAAATCAGCAACAAGGTCACAAACAGAGGCCTTGTTGAAACTGATTCTCATTATGTCAAGTGTAACTTAGGAATTCTTATCGTCAATAAGCGATTACTGCCGTTATTGTCAGCCTAACCCGGTTCACCGGTATCCAGATCTCCCCAGGATTGAAGAAAGCGAGGCAGGTTGGTCCTAGCGATCTTGTGTCCGATTCGCCAAAATATGGGTGGGCGGGGTTAGGAAGCCACTTCTTGACCGACATGCCATCTCGTTTCTTCTTTTTGGCACCGCTCGATGAGTTACACCATCATTGGCGTGATTGGTCACATCGACCATGGCAAAACCTCGCTGGTCGCCGCATTGACTGGGGTGGATACCGACAGCCATCCTGAGGAAAAGCGTCGCGGCATCACAATTGATCTGGGCTTTGCGACGTTCACGCATGGTTCGGATCAGTTTGCTCTGATCGATGCCCCTGGTCACCAAAAGTACATCGGAAATCTGTTAGCTGGTGTATCTGCTGTGGATGTGGGACTTCTGGTGGTTGCCTGTGACCAGGGCATACAGGCTCAAACATTAGAGCACGCGGCAATCCTGCAATCGCTCGGCGTCTCAAAGCTGATTGTTGCCATGTCCCGCATCGATCTAGTGGACGCGAACACGCAACAGGAGCTTAGGGAGGAGCTTGAGCTGTTTTTGGCGGAGTTTGGCTTTGAAGACATCCCGCAAGTGCCTCTTTCATCAGTGACAGGAGAGGGTCTGGATGAACTCAGAAGCCTTCTGTCTGAGATGGCAAGGACAACGGAACGTTCCGCGACGGGTGATTTCCGGATGCCGATTGACCGGGTGTTTACAGTCGAGGGTCGAGGGTGTGTGGCTGCGGGCTCCCCTTGGAGCGGTATTTTACGAATTGGCGACCAAGTCCAAATTGCCCGCACTGGACAACTGGTTCGCGTCCGTGAAATCGAGGTCCACGGCTCGGATGAGTCACACTCGCGAATTGGTGTTCGGACGGCGCTGAACTTGGCGGGTGTATCCGCAGGTGAGCTTACCCGCGGTGATGAATTAGTATCGAAGGACACGCATCATCCAGCGAGTCGTATCTTAGTCGACTTGAAAATGTTCGTGGACGCCGGGGAGATAAAATGTCCGACTACGATTCAATTCCATACAGCAACCAGCGCGACGGCGGCCCGCATTTTCGGTCCAAGAAGCATTCCGACCGGTGGTTCCGAGGTGGTCATTGTGGATCTCGAACAGCCGGTTGTTGCCACTCCTGGCCAAGCCTGCCTACTTCGCAGGCCGTATCCCGTCGGGTCTTTTGCTGGTGGACGGATCCTTGGCAGCGTGCAGCCTGCTGCCAAGCAAACAACGCGGCTGTTAAAACTAGGCAAACAACTTTGCGGATCTTCTGCTGCGGAACGACTTACTGCTTGGATTGACTTCCTTGGCGAATGCCCTGTCGACTCACTTGATCTACAAGCCGCACTCGCTCTTGACGCGAAAGAATTTCAAGCAGCCGTTCTTTCCTGCATCGAAAACGGAACTCTTCTGAATTTAGCAGAGGGGAAGGTTCTCACGTCTCCATCGCTGCTGATTCGGCTATCGAACTTCATCTTAAAAACCTTGACGAATCAGGCCGAGTCCATGGACGACGCATGGCTTGATGAGCAATCGGTCACACAACGTGCGAACCCGATCGCGGGAACAGCCACGACTCAAACTGCCTTGACGCAACTCATCAAGGAAAAGAAGGTGGTCCGCGTCAACCGGATGATTGCAGTTCCGTCAGAGCAGACGGTACTATCGAAGAAACAGCTCAATCGCATGAACCAACTGCTGTCGCTCTACCGGGACGAGCGAAAACCTCCTACCCTAAAAGAGGCCGCAGCAGCGTTGGAAAGTCCCCCTGACACGGTTGCCTCTCTGATTCGATTCGCGACGCAACAGCGAATTCTCATTGATTTGGGCCGCGGTTTCTTTATTTCTCAACAGTCATTTGACATTCTTTGCAACGAGCTCCGCGAATTATTCAGCGAGTCCCCGGAACGTTCGGTTGCTGAAATACGCGACCATTGGGGCATTACCCGCAAACATGCTATCCCGCTGCTTGAATTTTGCGATAAGTCGGAGATTACAATACGTAACGGCGATTCCCGTGTTCAAGGTAAAGAAATGCCCAACCAATCCTCAACCAAAACCACCGAACCTGAACTGTGACAAAAGCTGAAAAACTGAGAGCCTTGCCATCGGTGGACGTAGTCCTCAAGCATGAGGAAGTAATGACACTACGCGCCAGGAATACGCCCGCTCAAATAACTGCCTGGGTTAGAGCGGCTGTGCAAGGCTGTCGCGAGCAGATCCTGGAGAGCCCGGAAGCTTTTGACGCGACACCGGTCAGGTGGATCATTGATCGAGTACTCCAGCAATCAAAGGCCGACCTTGGGCAACGACTGCAACCTGTGATCAACGCGACCGGTATCATCCTGCATACCAACTTGGGTCGCTCACCCATGTCCGACAAAGCGATTACCGCAGCCAACAACGCTGCTCGTTACACGAACGTTGAACTCAATCTTGAGTCGGGTCGGCGGAGTAAACGTGGCGAGCGTTTGATGAACCTTCTAGCACAACTCACCGGCGCAGAAGATGCCTTGGTTGTGAACAATTGTGCTGCCGCTACGGTACTGGTTTTGCAAGCAATTGCCGCAGGTCAGGAAGTCATCGTGTCACGCGGACAATTGGTTGAAATTGGCGGCGGCTTCCGTCTTCCCGATGTGTTCCGTGCCGCCGGAGTTACGCTACGTGAAGTAGGCACAACCAACCGAACCTACCTGCAGGACTACGAAAACGCCGTGAACGACGCAACAGGAGCAGTGATCCGGGTTCACCGTAGTAATTTTCACCTTTCGGGATTCGTTACCGAGCCAACCATCGACGAACTCGTTCTGATGGAACGTCCGGACTCCGTGGCTGTGATCGATGACTTAGGCAGTGGTTCCATGGTGGACCTAACCCCTTACGGACTCGACGAACCGAATGTCCTGGAAAGCATTCGTGCTGGAGCTGATCTATCCCTTTTCAGTGGTGACAAACTCTTTGGCGGACCGCAGGCCGGGAATTTAGTTGGTAAGACACGTTGGATTGAAAAACTGCGTCGCAGCCCAATCATGCGTGCCATGCGCGTTGACAAGCTGACCCTAGCCGCTTTGGAAGCGACGGCAGAGATCCATTTGGCTGGTAAGGCTTTAACCGAACTGCCCACGCTACGGATGATTACTACAACTCCTGACACCGTTCGCAACAGATGTGAATCGCTGCTCACACGTATCGAGCCTTCCAGTTTGCTTGCGGTGGTTCCCTGCGAATCACAAGTTGGAGGTGGTTCGATCCCCGGTTCGAGTTTGCCGAGTTATGCATTAAGAATCTCCGGGCTGCCGCCACATCATCTGTCACACAATCTGCGGCACGGTCAAATCCCGATTCAAGCAAGGGTATCCGAAGAAGCCGTTGTGCTTGACTTGCGTACCGTTTCCGATCAGGAGCTCCCGAGCTTAGCAGACGGGATCAATGCGGCCATACGCGAGACCCATCACTTTGCGAACACGGAAACTGCACCGGAATGAACGAACGCCTTCCGTCCCGACACGTCGTTCTCCTGGGCATCGGCCACACCAATGCGCACATTCTACGCATGTACGGAATGCAGGGCCTTGAAGACACCGCATTGACCTGCATCTCAAATTTCAACGTTGCTTCTTATTCAGGCATGATGCCTGCGGTACTTGCCGGCCAAGTACCAGAAGTACACATGCAAATTGATCTTGTGCGGCTGTGCGCCTCAGCCGGGGCACGATTGATCACTGAAGCAGTGACGGGCCTGGACCCGAAAACTCAAAACATTGTCTTCCAGCATCGTCCGCCGATGCCTTATGACGTCTTATCGATCGGAATAGGTTCAACCGCGGCACGCGAGGACATTGACCTTGCAGCTGACAATGTCGTCGAGATCAAACCGATGCAGACCTTCCTGCATCGACTCAATGACAAACTCGAACAACTTCGACAAACGGTGGGTGATCGCCCATTGCACGTGGCCGTGGCGGGCAGCGGCGCTGCCGGCGTGGAAATTGCCTTCTGCATGCCTGCGTTCCTGAAACGAGCATGGAAGAAGAAATTCGATGTATCAATCGTAACGCGCAGTAACCAAATTCTTGCCAACGCAAAACCCGCAACCCGACGCCTTGCGCTTAACCAATTAAAACGTCGACAGATCAGCACATTTACCAAAACCCCAATCATATCCGTTCAACCCGATCATCTCAAAACAAATGATGGAACCGAAATTCCTGCTGACTTAGTTATCTGGTCTACCGGAGCTGCGGCTCCCGCATTGTTATCGTCGCTAGGACTGGAAACTGACGCCGATGGCTTTCTGTTGACTCTTCCGACCCTCCAGTCAATTACAAATCCACATGTGTTTGCCGTTGGGGATTCAGGCACCATCCAAAACTCCTCAACTCCCAAAGCTGGCGTCTATGCCGTCAGACAGGGTCCGGTACTTTGGGAAAACCTGCAACGCGCACTCGATAACACACCTTTACTAAGTTACACGCCACAACGCAGCTACCTGCAACTACTGAATACCGGCGACGGCTCTGCCATCGGCCAATGGAAAGGGTTTTCGAAGTCGAGCCGATGGTTAATGAATTTGAAACACTCGATCGACTCTAAATTCATGAAAATGTATGAACCGATCCAGATGGCAGAGGATGAGCCTATGCAATGTCGCGGATGCGGATGCAAGATCGGGGCTGGGCTTCTGAATTCTGCCCTGCCTTCGGCTGGTAACATTCAATTTGATGATGCAGCCGAAGTGGGAAAAACAGCCGATTACAAGATCGTTGCTTCCACCGACTTCTTTACCAGTCCGTTTCTCGATCCTTACTTAGCTGGACGTGTAGCTGCCCTGCACGCCGCCAGCGACATTGTGGCAAGCGGCGCAATGCCCAAATATGCGTTATCAAATGTGGTCATCCCTGAGGGCCCCGCAATCCCCCAACAGTCGACGTTAAGTGAATTGCTGGCCGGCGCAAGACAAGAATTTGACGCCATGGGCGCAGCCATTGTTGGTGGACACACGATTGAGGGTCCCCGACTTGAAATCGGGTTCACAGTGATTGGCAACGCCATCGGTGATAACCTGCTTGAAAAACAAAGCCTTGAACCAGGCGACGGTCTTTATATGACCAAACCCCTCGGCATTGGAGTTTTGTTGGCTGCCCATATGCGTGGCCGCTGTTCCGCCGACGACTATTCCTCACTGGTCGCAGCGATGCTGGAACGACAGCACAAATACTCTGCAATGGCTATCAACAGCG